>Ga0172376_10000169_pt1 | contig 81843 bp, 56 predicted proteins | sample Lak35m_FD_121114 | JGI IMG/M metagenome (GOLD analysis project Ga0172376, IMG submission 121114) | Freshwater microbial communities from Kabuno Bay, South-Kivu, Congo - kab_092012_35m | ecosystem: Environmental > Aquatic > Freshwater > Lake | place: Democratic Republic of the Congo: South-Kivu... | reverse complement strand
TTGGCACCAAGGGTGATCGTCTTTGGAGATTCCAAGACAATCGAGCCTGCCGACGAAGTGCTAATGCGACTATCGATCGAAAGCATCTCCTTGCTCGATATCGTGATGTTACCCGAACCGCTTAGGCCAATTTGGTTGCTATTTAAGTCCGTGATCCTTAGGGCCTGATTGGAGTGGATCAGGATAGAGGCTTGGGATTCAGCGTCCAGTTGATTGGCTGTGATTGAAAATGCTGCTTCTTGACGAGTATTCCAAAGGACTCGATCTGCTTGAAGGTCGATCGTTGAGTCCGACGCAGTTACTTCATGGGCTTGGATTCTCAAATCTCCTGTGACCGAAAGGAAGTTCGGAAGATTGACGATCCCGTGCAATGTGGATGAAGTGGGATTGGAGATCAGAGCAAGATCCGTGATCCTACTGGATAGGCCACTGAGGTCGGAGGCATCCAATTGGGAGTCTGATGAGATCCAAAGTTTGTTGGTATCAACAGAGGTGGGGAATTCCGATGAATGAATCGAAACCGTCCCTTGTGTAGCAACCAATGTTGAATTGAGATTTCCGGGTGTGCGGGCTGCAATCTCGATGGCATTTTGGTTCGTCATTGCCATGTCAGCAGAGAGAATGTTGGTCAAAGGCCCACCGATCGATCCGGTCGAAGCGCTTAATAGGACCTCATTGGCACGAATATCGATGGAGTCATTACCATAATCCGAATCGAAAATTCCATCTCTTGCATAGACTTCGATCGTATTTGCATCGATATCGCTTAAATGGACCGTCCCCAGGTTTGCCCTCAACGACGCATTGTGTTGAACCGTTAGGGTGTAATCTAGGTTGATAAAAATCGAAGCATTGTTCTCGGAGGCATCAAGGTTTAAGCCGTTGGCAAAGGTCAAATGATTGCCAGTCAGATTGATTGGAGACTGCGAATTGTGGATGGCGATGGATTCGGAGGCTTGAAGGCTCGAATCCTGAGCCACAGAGACTTTGGCAAGAAGGTCCAGAGAAATTTTTGCCAGATCGGATGCGAAAATCTGACCGAGTTGAAAGGTTGACTCCTGGTGATCCTTCCAGGTGAAGGTTCCAATATTGCCTAGTGCACTCGACGTACCGGTCACGAAGATGTTTTTCAGATCTGCTTTTGCTCCGTAGAGCTCGCCGGAATCGAAACTGCTGTTTCCGTTGACATCAAGGTAAAACTCAGAAGCGTTCAAGGCTCCAAGAGTTGCGTCGGTAACTCCACCGGGAGTGATATTGACACTCAGATTCCCGCTGATCGCGTCGAAGACGCCTTGGACGGTAAGCACTCGACGTGGTTCGAGGCGTTGGAACCCAGAGCAGATCACCTGCTGAAGTGCTTTGCGGCGAAGGGCTCTCAATTGCCCCTTAACGAACGCTAAGATCGACTTCGAAATGGACTTGGAGAAGGCCTTTAGCATGGGATGCACCGGACCGGCAGGACAGGGAAACGATCGATCGAGAAACGACAACCCGCTGACCGACACTTTTGCAAAGCAATTTTGGGCCGGACGACAACGAGTCAACTATAGTTTGTACGGTACATTCGTGTTCGAACGAATAAACCTTAGATGCCAACAGGCTAAAAAAGTTGCCGCAGGTCAAGAAAAACGATTCGAACGATTATGACGGTCTTCGAGCCGTTACGACATGGTAAGCCAATGGGCCTTCAGAGACAGAAAACCCCTTACAACACACCAAAGGGGGGGAATCAGCGCAGGATTGGGTTACAGTCACCGGGCCTGCGGTGGCCGAGTGTGCACTGGCAGGAGTGTGGGGGTTGACGCAGCGCATGGACGGGCAAGAGAGCTGCGTCGGCGAAGAAACGAGTTCCAGAGACCAGTGCATTGGTTGGGCATGGATACCCAAGGCCATAGCGTTCTAGGTTGGTTTGTTCGAAGTAGAGGGGTTTGAAGCAGAATGCGGGCGAGGTCCATTGCGAGCTAGTTTCCGGCCAATGTTTGAAGTATCTAGGATCTGGTTGGGATACCAGATCTTGATTGCCCTGGGGGACGGTATCTTTCGCCTTCACTTTTTGGACAATGTCAAAGGGAACAAGAGGTTTGGAGAGAACTTCCGGACCGGAAGAATCTCGAAGTTCTTTGACAGAATCGCTTCCGACAATGTTCTTTTGTTCCAAGTTTTTGGGAGATTTCGGATCTTCGCTGTTGGCCAATTCGATGAGGCCATCTGGTGCTGGCGGCAGACTATCTAATGGCGGGATAGGTAGGAATCTACCGGCTATGGGTAAAGCTCCTGAGGCCATTTCCACGGAGCCCTGTTGGACGGGCACTCCTGGAATCGGCGGCAGTGATAAAAAGCGGGCAATTTTGACTTTCGAGGCCGATGCATCGATATCCGATGTGTCGGGTTGGGGCTGTGCGAGCAAACTCGCCGAGAGTGCGATCGTCGAAAGGAGAAACCCGGCTATTTCTAACGCATTCGTTGGTATATGAAACTGAATTCCGAGAATATTAGATCCCGCGTATCTCGATTTGAAGTTCGCAGAATTCATGGTGTTCTCCGAAATGGAGCCAAACAAACGACAGAAAACCGGGGAGAGGCTCGAGCAATCTAAGCCCTTGACCTCCGACTAAGTCTGGTATCGGACGTCGGGGCTGGATGTTTACTGAGTTTTCTGTGGGTTTTTGCAAAGATGCGGAAAGTCCGGTTTGTAGGGGGGCAGGGTTGGTCAGTTTGGTCCTCACTTTCCAAAAAGCAGCCTTCTGTTTTGAAAACAGGACTTATTCTTCAGATGAAGAATGAAAAACTGGACGAGAGTTAGAGTTTCTTGCATACTGAAGGTTTAGTTGTGTCTGTTTTACAACCACGCGGTGTACGTACCTTGAACCAATCCACAAGAAATCTAATTTTATTGGTGGTCGACGGCCAGAAGAAGGGCCAACGCGTAATCATCCCGCCAGGGGAATCCCTTGTGGTTGGTAGAACTGCTGCGTCCCATGTAGCTTGCGAGGATGACTATATGTCATCGAAGCACTTCGAGATCTGCAACCGATCCTCTGATTATTTTGTGAAGGACCTAAACAGCCGCAATGGAACCAAGGTCTTCGATGACTCCATAACACCTGAGAAAACGCTGAGTCAGCCGTGTCGAATCTTTGCAGGAAAGAGTGTGTTTGAAGTCGCTTGGGAATCGAGCAACGAGGAGTGGGGGACTCAGGCGGGATCCTCAATCTCAGTCCGGAGAGGTTCTTCCAGTTATCCTGCTTCTACACCAACTCAAAAACCAGCAAACGCAGAATCTGCGTATGGCTCCTCTCCGGGTTCTCATTCGTATATGGATTCGCACGGGGTTCCAACGAATTACTCCGTCCACAGTTCGCTGGAAGAGCGGACCTCTGTAGCCTGTTTGGATCTGTTTCATACATCGATGGGACCATCGAGCACTTCGGCTGCAACACGATTTGAGAGACTCTATAATTGGTCCCGTCCACCAGCGCCAGGTGAGTCTTTTCTGAGTGATTTTTACTTATCCAACCTAGACTTCTTTGCCATCGCAAGTTTTTCAAAACTAGGAGTTGAAAACCCTTCGAATATCTCTTGGTACCCAATATTTCCTGCGGTCGACCCAAGCAGTACGCTAGCTCCCATCGCGATCCCCAAGCGTGCTTGGTTAGAGAATTGTCACATCCGTTGGTTTGATCGCTTGAGTAGCGTCGACGGAATCTGCTTTGTCCTTGCAGATTCAACAACAAGCCCAGATTGGTTACTGAGCCAATTGAATCGGGGATTTGGTGAGCTCTTAACACAAACCAACAGGGAGGATCAAAACTCGACCGGTATCGGCTCGTCCGACGGGCTTTCTGGTATCCTGCCTTGGTACAATCCGATGGATCTGCTTGTGACCATTGGAACTCGCAAAGAAGAGAGCCTTGTCAGCTGGATTCCTTCGACATCCCAAGGGGTAGTATTCCCAGTGAGAGTCAGTCGGTTGAGTTTTGCGTTCGTGCGACCAAATGCAGCGACAGTGCTTAGGGATCGAGGTTTTCACTCCGTCGCCAGCCGCTAACAAGACCATTTCGCGGCTATCGAGTCGTTGCACTTCTACCGAATCGCGTCGAGAGCATTGGGCGATAGCACCCCTGTTGGAGTTGCAATCACAGGATCTCGGTAATGAGGTGCGGTGGTAGCATCGTGGTTTCCCGCTCGCTGGATACCCTGTGAAACGATAAAATCCGTCGATGGAGATTCGTTCAGGAAAACATTGCAATAGGACAAAAGTGTACCACGCTCGAGATTGACATTTCTAACGGCCAGTTGATACTCGACAGCGGATTGATGGTAGCGAATGGTCGCGTCGAGACTTCTTCGTTGAGCTTCCAGAAGAACAAAAAGCTGTTCAACTTGTCCTGTCTTGTACCGCGCATCTAGACCTGCGATTTGACCTTGGACGGCTTCGAAGCGGTTGCGCTGGATGATCAGGTTTTCGTAAGCGCGCTTAGCTTCGTTGACCGCGTTGCTCAAACCGAAGTGAACAGCACGCTCTTGTTCTTGCAGAACCTGCGATTCCCTAGCTAAGGACAGTTGCGTATGGCGAACCGCCGCGTGTCCCCTGCGGTAGCCCAGAGGCATCAAGTAGTCTAAACCCAAGGACCATTCTTGGAAATCGTTATCCAATGGTGTGTTGAACTGACTATCAAAACCACGGATCCGGTAAGCAGCGATAGCGTCAAGTTGAGGCTTCAGGAAATTTCTGTTGGCAATCAACTCCAATTCCCGTTGTTTGATCACCCACCGTTGACGCCTTAGTTCTTCTCGACGGGTCAGCGCCTCGGAGATAGAAGCTTCCCAGTCGAAATCCAATTGGGCTAGGCTCGGTTGGTCCGAAGGATAGAGCAATTTCTGATCATTGATCGGCATTCCAAGAATCAAACGGAGTCGACGCTCCGAAATGCGAACCCCACCGGTACTTCGAAACGTACCTCCAGTCGATCCATTGTTGGACCTGGTGCCATCCAAGGGCCTGCCATTTAACGAATCAACCACGTCGGATTCGAATCGCCAGAGTTGTTCCAGCGCCTGCTGTTTCTCAATTGTCCCTTGGTCCTTTTTTTGTTCCAGCTTTTTCAGAGTCCTCATCGCTTGATCTCGGGCTTCGATTTTAGAATCCAAATCCCGATAAGCGAAATACAAGTCCCAATAGGCGTTTTCAATCTCGGCGACAAAGTCTCGAACCGAACGTTCAAAATCGACCAGCGTGATGTCGGTGCGGACGCGCGCAAGCAACACGCCGTTGAGTTGGCCTGGCTGCGCACCTGGACCTGCAATGCGATTAAATTCCGAGCCCGCTCCGAGCATCAACGGCTGTCGAACTTGGGCCTCCAGGAAACTATCCCAGGTGTAAGGACCAAAACGATTGGACTGCTGGTTGTTCCGATCGAAAATCTTCACATCCCTAAGCGTGTAAAGACCACCGGTCGCCGATCGTTTGCTCACTCCAAATTGCGTCGTGCTCAAGTCTTGCCTGAAAAGACCGTTGCGTCCAAAAAAGTTGTTGTTGTAGCCCCGATCGTTGTGTTCGTAGATACTCGATGCAAATACATTCGCATCAAAAGCGCTCAGCGCTGCCTCTTCACCTATGCGCGGATCGGTGTAAACAACCGCAGGGTCCACCGTGGAAACAAGAGACTGCGGAGTACGCAATACCGTTACTCCCAAGTCTCGCATCAACTTGGAATTGGCAACACCGTATGCGATGCAATCCTGCAAACTCATTCCGTGGAATTGCTCAGGTGTCAGTGCGCTGACATCGATATCCATGGGCCCAAAAGGCTCCTGGTATTCAGGCATGCACTCAGATCGCAGAGGGTCGGATCTGACCAATTGAGCGAGGAATTCCGAAGCCGTTTGCTGGCCTGCAGTCTGACCTGCTTGAAACTTCTTCGAGTGTGTACAGCCTTGTCCGCTGAGAAAAGCTGCAGCACAGCCTGCAAGCACCCATCGGAAAACTCGACGATTCAATCCAGACGCCCCAGCGACGGCTAATCCAGCCCCGAATCGATTGTCGTTTTGTGTGGTGGGTGCCATAATAAACCGACCAAGCTATACATTCGTCAAATAAACAGTCTTGGTTTCGACCGTCATACTCGGTAGCCTTGATGCTTAATGCACTAAAGGATCAAAGTATCGCCGAAAAGCAATCCAAGCCTTTTCCGATCCCTCCGATACCTAGATTTGCTAGCATCTTTGAACTCCCGGTCGGTATCCCTTGGGAACAAACCCGCAGTGCTTTTTCAAGAAGACCGATTCACCGAACCGTATTGGACCAATTAGCGATTCACGATGTCTGATGCCTCGATCGAAAACACCGACTGGGTTCTCAGCGAACTGGAATCGATGGCCAGAGGCGGTGATTCTGATAACCTCTTCTACAGACGATTGATCCAAGCTCTATTGCCAATCCTGCGATGCCAGTGCGTCCTGCTGGCCCTAAAAATCGAGTCAAAACCGCTTGTGATCCTTCGCGATGGATCCAGTCTTGATCCAGCGACTATCGAAGAAGGATTGTCGCTCGCGTTCCCGAACGATGCGATGCAGCAGTCCAATCATCTGGGTGCAAGAGATAACCAGCGCTGGATCACTTCCCGTTTTCCCAGAAGCAACCCAGGGCAGCCGATGGCCTTGCTTGCACACTTCGAAACCCCTCTGGATTCTTCACAGCGATCTCAGGCAGAGAGCTTGATGGCAGCTTTTTCCGAAGTCTGCGAAGTCCGCGAGCTGTACGTCGAGAATTCACGATCCGTTGGTCTTTGGAAAAACTCTGTAAGTCGTTGCCAAGATCTTTCCAATGCGCAAAGCCATCTGCAGCTTCATCGTGGGGTTGTCGAAGGTCTTCGGGAAACACTCCAAGCCGACCGAGTCTCTTTTTACATCAAACGCGATCCAAGTAGTTCTATGATCGCCTGCAGCGGTGTGGCTTCGATCGATCCAAATTCAACCGTGGTTAAAGAACTCCAAGCATCGGTGGGCGACTTGATATCTGATCGTCAGCCGAAACTCTGGAACTCCAGCGATGGATCACCTCAATCTCCCGCTTACCGATTGTTCCTTCCATGGCCCAGTACGCCTCCAGTAGATGAGTACGGAATTTTGGTCGAATGGTCCGATTCGACTGGGATGATCGAACGCCTACAGCGAGCATCGAGCCTTGTTCCTATGCTCAATCACGCATGGCAAAATCAAAATCGATGGCTTCATGTCCCAGCGAGCATCCAAGAACAAACTCTCCGCAAGGCTCCTGCAAGTTCGCATTCTAAGTATCTGAGCAAAAAGGCATTAGGGCTTGTGGGTTTGGCTGGATTGGTTGGCATTTCCATGATCCCATTCCCTTTTTACATCCAAGCTCCTGCCTACCTTGAGCCGATCCAGCAACGGTTTATTCATGCCAGTGCAGATAGTTTTATTGAAGAGCTACTGGTCAATGAAGGGGAAACTGTAAATCCAGATCAACCACTTGTTCAACTGAGATCACCATCGCTTGAATTGCAAAGCCAGGAGGCGTTGGGACAAGCAAGTGCGCTTGAAGAAAAACGCAACGGACTTCGTATCGCAGTGAACCAATTGTCATCGACCCCCTCGGACCCATCCAGCCAAACACGATTATCAGCAGATTTGAAATTGGTGGAGATCCAGGAAAAGCAAGCCAAAGAAAAAGTGGCATTCCTAAAGATTCAGCAAGGGGAACTCCTGCTCAAATCACCCATCCAAGGCGTGGTCGTCGGTGGGGATTTGAGGCGTGAGCTAAACGATCGCCCTTTGCAAAGAGGGGATGTGCTGTTCCGAATCGCAGAGATCCATGGACCTTGGAGACTAAGGCTTTTGGTAGCCGATCGCGATGGCGCTTACATTCAAAAAGCCCTGGAACAGGGTCCTATTCCAATCGACTGGGGGCTTGAGAATTCCACTGGCAAAGGCCTACGAGCGACCTTGAATGCGATTGCCAAGGAAGTCGACCAGCAACCGACACTGGGCCCCTGCAGGATTGCGATGGCCGATGTAGACGTCCAGCAAATCGATCAACCTGTTATCGGTGCTGTCGCCTACACTCGGATCGCCTGTGGTCGACAACCCCTTTGGTTCATTTGGAGTCGACCCATGGTTGAGTTTTTACAAAAACGTTTTTGGCTAGTTTCCCCACCCAGTCCGATCCCTTTGACCGAAACCTAAAAAACCACCATGAACGCCATTTGCCTTGACCGATTCCATGCATCCAGGGTGATTGCACAAAGTATCTGGCGATCGGCTACCCTTTGGAGCCTGCTGCTGCTTTGCCCTCTTGCCAAAGCGCAAAGCCCAGTTGCCGATTCTGCCTTGAACGTAGAGTCCGCCATTCTAAAAACGGTTGAAATAACCTCCGTAGCCGCTCAGGTTCAAGGTCTGCTGAGCGAGGTGTCGGTTCGCGAAGGAGATCGAGTCAGACTCGGCTCGCCTTTGGCTGCCATCGAGTCGAACACAACCCAGTTGCAACTCAAACGGGCCGGTGTATCGATGGAGGTAGCCCAGAAAAACTTCGAAAACAATATCGACATCGATGTTGCTCGCAAAAACTTTGCCGTTGCAGAAAACGAATATGTACAAGCCGTCGAAGCCAATAAACGCATTGACGATGTCTATCCTCCTGCGGAGTTGGATCGACTTAAACTCGTTCGAGATCGCGCCAACCTGGAAATCGATCGTGCGATCCATGCCCAAAAGATCGCGGAGCTTGAACTTAACAAAATACAGATCGAAAACCAGCAGCTTCAAGACATGCTCCAAAAGCACAAGGTACTTGCTCCCGTCTCGGGAATGGTTGTCGCCATCGAAAAGAGGGTGGGAGAATGGGTCGAGCCAGGAGCGGTTGTCGTACGATTGGTCGAAATCGATCGACTGAGAATCGAAGGCTTCATGCCCGCAGAAAAAGCAGATCCAAAGTGGCTAGCAAGCGAGGCGAAAGTCGAGTTGCAACTCTCTGGAAAAACGATTCAAACCACCGCAAAACTCGTTTTTATTAGCCCCGAAGTCAATCCTGTGAATTCCCAAGTACGCGTTCATCTGGATGTGGATAATCGAGACGGAAAACTCCGCCCTGGACTCAAACCAAAAGTATGGATACCAACGTCGCCATGACTCATGCGGCAAATCCAGACGACCATTCATCCAAAGCCCGATCGGTGATTTTTCGTCTAAGACCCGACATTCAATGGATCCATTATCAAGACACCCAGCGTTGGGTCGCGCTCGATCCGATAACCAACGCATTCTATTACTTCAACGCACTGGAATATCAAACCGCGTTGCTCTTGGACGGCAAAAACTCGCTGTTGGAAGTATTTGAATTGCTTCAAAGAAAATCGCTTCACTCGAAATTATCATTCACCTGGATCGAAAAATTCGCAGAGAAACTATTTCGCACCCAACTGGTCGAAATGCCGCCAGGGATTCCGACAAATCGTTTGCCGACCAGTTCATCGAACGTGTCCTTTTTTAAATCGCTCTTGGTCAATCCTCTGTCGATTCGCATTCCGCTTTTTAGACCATCCATCGATTTCTATTGGGCAAAACTATTCGCAAGATGCGTGTTTTCTCCCTTGGCGATTTCCGTTCTTGCTGTTTTCCTGATCGCCGTTAGTTATCTGGTGGCTTCTCAATTGCTTAGCCGACCACGGGAACTGCTGTACGACGTCAGCAAGATCCAAGGGGACCGTTGGTTGGCACTTGCTGCATTGCTGGTGGCGATCAAGTCGATTCACGAACTTGGACATTATTTGGCTTGCGTGCATCTGAAGATTCGGTGCGCCGAAGTCGGCGCGTTGCTCTTGTGTTTTACTCCATGCTTGTATTGCGATACGACCGAGAGCTGGCGGCTTTCCTCCCGTTGGCAGCGCGCTTGGATCGCAGCCGCAGGCATCTATTTCGAATTCTGGATCGCCCTTGTTGGAGGACTAATCTTTCTCAATACGCAAAGCGGATTGATCCACGTGCTGGCAGGTGGAATTTGGCTCATGTGCACCTTGGGAACCCTAGTTCTCAACGCCAACCCTCTGTTCCGCTACGACGGTTACTTTATCCTCTCGGACCTGATGAAAGCCCCAAATTTAGGGATTCAAGCCTCCCGGGCTCTTCGGCAGTCCTTCGTCGCTGCCTTGGGCGGACCCAAACCAGATCCAATGGACTACGACTTACCCTTGAGCTGGCTGGTTCCCTTTGCGTTGCTGTCGATGGTGTATCGCTATATGGTATTTGGTTCCATCATCTTCTTTCTTTGGCACTTTCTGATCCCTGCAGGACTCGGGCTATATTTCTTAGCCATCATCGCAGCCATTTCCATCGGCATCCTCAAGACGACCACTGCTCAGATCCACTCTTTGGCTGCGGAATTGGTCGCACCTGAGCCGATTTCTCCCTTTCGATTCATTGCGATGATCCTCACTGCGGTGGCTCTTGTTGTGGGCGTTTGCTTTGTGCCACTTCCCAACCGCACGGTGCATCGCGGATACATCGAATACACCCAGGCAACCGCTGTCTATGCCCCTGAGGAATCGACCGTCGAATCGATCCGACCCCAAATCGTATTGCCGGGTGACTCGGTCAGTAAATCTGGAGAACTACTGCTCCAACTCGACAACGCCGATCTGCGACTCGAACGCTTAAGCCAAGAGCACCAGTGCCAGCAACTATCGAGTCGCATTGAAGTCTACAAACAAGCCGCTTCATCCGACGAAACACTGGCTGCCGAAATCCCAACCCTTGAACAGATGCTCTCGGAAGCCCTCGCTAAAAGAAAACTCATCGATGATCGCTTGGAGAAACTCAGAATCGTTTCCCCGGGACCTGGCCGGTTCACACCCAAAACAGGTTGGATCAGCACGGGTTTCCAGCAAGGCCAACCCAAAAAAGACTGGCAATCCGTTCTGACGCTTGCCGATTACCACAAACGATTCCATCGCGGTGATTTGATCGGCTGGTTCCTTCAGGGATCCAGCCAAGAAGTCGTAGCGCTGGTTTCAGCCGAGACCATAAGGTCGATCAACTTTGAAACTCCTGTTCTAGTCGCCTGCGATTCCAATCCCGGGGGCTCGTTCTGTGCGAAGATCACCCATTTATCAAACGACCCCATCGCATTCTTTCCAAATGAACTCAGCGGAGATCCCATGTTCGTACTGCAACGCGACGAACGCGGCTTGCTCCAATCAGAGACCCCTCTTTACAGAGTCCGCATACAAATACACAAATCCGATCCTACTACCGGGCGTGGAGCCTTGTGCAGCGTGCGTTTCGAGCTGCCAAGATTGACTCTAGTTCAGCGAGTCCACAAATTCATCACTTCGCAGTTCAAACCCATTTAAACTGCGCGGTAGCTTGGCCTACAAACGCTCCTTGGATCGCAAAAGTGCTTTCGGTTGCGGTTCACGGAGGAAATGGGCGACAACCCCCAATCCTATCAGAACCAATTGACTGAAGGTAAAGGCTCCCATGATCTTGAGGGATTCCCCTGTTTCTCCACCATAGGCATGCAGCCCTATCCCTAAAATGTTGGTACCAAACATCGACCATGCGGTGATGATGTTGCCTGCGATTGCAAGTGTTGCAAAGCCCAGCGATCCGACCAATCGATCCCACTTGGCATGCAGCAACAGCGCATTCCAAAGCACAATCATCAGGGCTCCGTTCTCCTTGGGATCCCAACCCCAGAATCGTCCCCAACTGTCGTCGCCCCAGAGCCCTCCGAGCACCGTGCCAACAAAGCTAAAGAAGATACCAAAGCAAACCACGCCGTAACATATTCGGTATAGCATGTCGATCGTCGATCGGATCTTGGGCAAAGCAATACTTCCCGATGCAAACGAGCCCACAAGCGACAGGATGACAATTCCGATCCCGAGGAATCCAGCCAAAAAGGTCGCACTATAACCCAGCGATACACTGATCACGTGGGTCGACAACCAAAATTGGGTGTCTAAAACCGCCTGCAATACAGGCATCGAGTCCCCGATATCCAGACCATAAGCCACCTGCAGTGATAGATAGCCGGCTACTGAGGCGACCAACAGAGAAATCGAGATCGGAAACAAGCCTTCGGCCACCACACAGGCTAGAACGATGGCCCATCCAATGAAGACCGCTGCCGAGTATAAACTCACCACAGGTGGTCGTTCGGAGATATAAATGCGGCTTGCAATGGCCAACGTGTGCAACCCCAGAGTGATCACGCAAACCCAGAACGCAGCTTGTCGGATCGCTTCGCTTCGAACCGTTAGACCCGAGAGACAAAGCAGACCTGCAACGATATACAGTCCATAAGACCAGCCTATCGGATTGAAGTATTCGTACCATGATTCAAAGCGAGCCTTGGACACCTTCGCAACCGCTTGGTATTTGTCCTCCATGAGCTGTGCATAATCCTTGACAGCTGCATTGATCTCTCGGCTCTTGGTACTCCCCTCCCGAAACAATCGGGCCATCTCTCGAAACCTAGACGTTGGATTATCGAGATTCTTCGAGTCGAACTTGGAAATCACCTCATAGAATGCCGGGGCGTAAGCGTCCCAGCGCGGAGGTGGTTGTTTCGGGTCAAGAGTCTGGGGAATATCCCTTGGAGGGATGATCGCTGGTGGACCCTTGATACGCAGCGATTCAATCAGTGGCTTAAGCCTTTCAATCACCATCGCCAATCGTTCGGGCTGCTCGGCAGCCTCCTTGAGGATCACATCGATGGGCTCATAAGCATTCCATATCCCCAAAAGGATGTTCATCTTCGACTGGAGTTTCATGAACTGTTTCTCATCGAAGCTCCAATCCTTCTCATCGCGAGCAAGGATTTGCTCCGTTTTTTCTTGCTTGCCATCCAGGGCTTGCATGATCTGATTGGCTGGATAGCAATTGGACTTGTCTCGCTTGATTCCAAGCTCATCGAGCAATGCTTGGGAGTCGATACGCACCAGTGGTGCGTCGAGGATCCAAGGTTCATGAACCATGACTCCCATGAGCCATTCAGACGAAGTGAGTTTCTTGGGTTTCTCCGACTCGCTTGCGCTTTGGCTATCCTTGGATTTCGGGGCAAGCGCATAAGGCTTGTTTGAAAGAGCTTTGAGGATTTGCGCACCAACACTCGAAAGGGGCTTGATACGCCCTTCGTGTTGCACAGGCAACTGCCCAACGCTGTACCAGTCGATTTTGTCCTTACTGGGTTTGGGTGGCATCGAAGCGTAAGCTAAAAGACCAAGGATCAACCCCAAGGGCAAAACCACTGCTGGCCAAGACACTGGCATTTTCTCGGGCATCGCAAAGGCTTGGCGATCGTACCTGGACGCAAAGCGAGTCAGCGTGATGCTAAAGTGCACCAGCATGCCCAAGCCGACCAGAACGCAGGAAACATAAGGGATCAGCCATCCAGCGTTGGTGACAACCTGAAGCACCGTTTGCTCGACACGCAATGGCGACTGTGCAGCCGACGTGTATTGCGACTGGTAGTAAGTCTCTCCTCGGAATCGCATCGGACTGTTCATCCAGATACGACCTTCCTGAAGCGTGGCTCCGGACGGATCTAGGATTCTCACATAAGAAGAATAATCCTTGGGGATCGCCGTTCCGGTGTACTGTTCGAGAACCACATCTTGGAGCTCAAACGAGAAGGGTTTGATGTTTCTGCGGAACCGTAAAGCCAACTCGAAGGTCCTTCCGCCTGACTCCAGCGATGGAAGCAATGGTTTTGGCCGGACCGAAGGATCGTTGAAAAACTGAGTCAAAGCATATCGACCCAGTTCCTTCGAAGTCTCTTTCTCGCGGATGGATACATAAGCAGAGGCGAAATTCATTTCGCTCTTGGCTCCACCGGATTTGCCCGCTTCAACCAGCGCGACCTCCGGTGGTAAACCCAAGGCACCTTCGGCATCTTTGGCCGCTTGGGCATTTTCGCGACGCGTTACCATGTCCGAGTTGGACATCCACTTCTCGATACGGATTTCAAAGGGCAAGGCTTCATCGCTAAGCGGTTTTTTGTTGCGTAACGCGCTAAGAATCAACGGGTCGTCGAAAGCGACCACTCGGTTTTTATCAGCCGGCGATGTATCGATGACCGCCAGTTCCACGATGTCGGTTTGAACGGCGACCGAAGTTCGTTCGCCTTCGTAGAGACTGATCCGCTCCTCACGCTGACGATCGCCAAAGACGAACTGGCCCAGCATCAATAGACCGATCCCCAGGTGGATCAATACGTTGCCCCCCCTGGCACCAAACAGCAGAATAAGCCCAGCGAGCATCACCATGCTGACGATCAGACTTTTGGAAAGTTGCCAAACGATTCGCAGACCAGGATCTGGAATCCTGTACTTGTCACCCGAAAGGGCCACCAGAGCCGCCACCGAAAGCAACGCGATGAATATCGCCAAAATCGTATGCCGCAATATCGTTTGCTTCGGTGGGTTTGCAAATCTCCAAGCTCCAAATCCAATCGCAGAACCCCATAGACTCAGCAGGCAACCCATCCAGATTTGATCGTAAGTAAACGGCGGTTCTCCTTGCAGTCCTTCTCCGACGTGGGCACCAAAGACGATCAGAGCAACCAACGCAAAGCCGATGATCGTCAATGCCATCCCTGCGACAAAACGCGACCCGTTGGCAGTCATATGAAAACGGGTCATTTTCGCAGCGACAAGATTGATCAGCAGGATCAGACCAATCAGCGCCCCACCGGGCATCACAAAACCCCCTGGCCATGCGTTCTCTTGGGTATGAGGCCAGATCGTCTGTGGCTTGAAAACATCCAACGGCACGTATGCCAACCAGCTATTGAAATAATCCTTTTTGACATCGACGATCGTATCTTCGTCTTGTGCCAGGGTCCCAACAAAGAGAATCACCACTCCGAGGAAAAACATCGCACAAGTGATTTTCAATGACCCAGCGTATTTCAATACGGTCCAAATCGCGTTTTCGATCGGAGTCGAATTTTCGCTGGATCGTGGGAACAGACCATCTTGCAAAGGTGCAGTAGCCATAGGAATCTATTTGATTTTGAGTGATTGAACAAATTGAATCAGTTTGTCTTTTTGATCGAGCGCCAGGCGATTCTCGCCGATCAATTTGACAAACAAATGCATCTGGGGTGTTTCGGTAGGAAGTGAAACAACCAACAAAGTCGGAGAAGTATTCTGCTGGTCGATTCGAATTTCATAGAGCGTTGCTTGCTTGTCGCCAACGGAAAACGTTTCAGCCGACTCAATCGTTTTTGCAACGAGTGGTTGCAGTTTGGATGTATCCGATTCCTTGGCGACCTGTTGATACCACATCATCGTGTTGGCCTGAGGATTGTCGGTCGCCATGCTCACGGTCACTTCGCCAGGCCCATTGCTGGACTGGATGTTCAATGTAGCGAGCCGAAATTGGGAGCCTTGGCCTACACTCCAACCCTCTGGCAGATCGTACTCGAGGGTGGGCCGCTTCGATGAGGTCGGTTCAGACGCCGTCGCAGTGGCCTTGTCCGAAGGATTCGATGCACTCATCGCACCGCTACCGGTTCCGACAGCATCAAAGATGTAAGCTGGGATCGAACTTGGACCTCGCGAGACTTCAAGCAGCGAATCTTGCAGCGTATCGGCGGTCAGTTCGGGGAGTTTCAGTTGACCTCGCCAACGGTTGACATTGCTCAACAAGTAACCTGTCCATTGCGTCTCAGGCGGCATCGCAAGGGCCGTGACTGTGAATTTGATCTGCCCTGTGGAGGGGGGAGAAATAAATTCGGCGATCGCAATGTCATTCCTCGGATTCATGACCCACCCATCGGCGAGTTTGCTCGATGGCCGCCCGGTTTGCTCATCGACTGCAAAAGACTCAACCATGGCTCGAATATCCCCAAGGAGAGCCTCGAGCTTTTCGGGACTCTCGGTGGCTTTCAGGAAGTAACAACCTTCTTGGGTCGGAATGATCGCTCCGAGAATTCGCTTCGGGCCCGCAGACGGGGTGCTGTTGGTGACGGGGTTTGCGCCCGAAGCGTTCCTGCTGGTCGAAGCGTTCGATAGCGACGAGCGAGGATCCGAGCCCGAGAGCGGACCTGTAACAAACGTCGATTCGGACTTGGGCGTCTCATACACTCGTACTTGGGCGGTCGGTTCGCAGGCAACCTGGACGCATAGCAACAAGGCGATCAGCAAAACCGTTGGGGTACGTTTGGAGAGTGCAGGGGCCACGAATCAGGATCCGGTTCGCGTGAGGCAGGTGGAGCAATCGGAGGGAGTATCGAAGCAGGTTACGACAGGATGGTTTTAAAACCGCAAACCGGCCGGACCATTCACCCTACAACGATTACCCACTAGAGGGGTACCCCGAAGCCAAAGTACTCAAAGTATAGGCTAGAAGCCCAAAAGACGACAGTTCAACCGAATTTCTCTGGGCAATTGCTGGGGTTTTTCGTGACGAATTTGCGGCCAAACTAAGGGGACTTGGTCGGTTCAGCAATCACTACGTTGGTCGAGAAGAACGCCGGGAGGGTTCCCGCGTCAAAAACCCATTCTCCAAAGGCTGCGACATATTGATCCGGAGCCATCGCGATCTGGGCACTGTGTTTTCGATTCTCCAACTGCTTGGCCGGCAAACTGACCCAACTGGCTTCACGAAAATCTCGAGTTCGGGACTTGGCAACCCAGACCGATGCCTCTTGAGGATCGGTATCACACAGCATCGATAAATGGATGTGTCCATCTTTCAATTCGGTTTTCCAATCGAGTTTGGGCAAGACCATCTGCCCGCATCGACTTTTGTGCAACGCGCAGATCGAACCTGCTAAACGAGCCACGTCGTTGATCGAATGCCCTTGATTGGGTGTGTAAAGCAAATACTTTTCGCCCCGAAGGTCTCGCCAGTAGTTGTTGCAAGCATCCAGTGGCCAGTAGCGATCGTTCGTTCCAAAAATCAAGAGTTTGGGTTGTTCGATTCGATCGCGATACCGATACGGGTCAACGATCTGTACCAGCGACTCTCCCTGTTTGGTTTTGATGAACTTTTGAAGGCTCAGCTCGGTGTAGTCGCCGATCTCCTCAGAATAGGTCCCCCAGGTCGCCATCTGATGGTCCATCTGCACAGGCATATTCAGCATGTCGATCACCATCGGAGCAAGCGCATGAATACGAGAATCAACCGCCGAGGTCAACCAAGTAGTCCACCCCCGTTTGCTTGCACCGGTGATCGTAAATTTTTCCACATCAAGGCGATGTTCATCTTTGGCGAATTTTTGCACCGTATCCATCGCCCGCACTGCAGAGCGTACCATCGGCATGAGCAGTGGCCAGTCATCTCCCTCACCTTGAATAAATCTCTTGAAGGTCTCTGCAATGAGTGCGTCTTCATTGAGATCACCGAGCATCGGTTGGAAGGGAACTTGTGACACGATGACAGCTGGAGATCCGGTGGCTTCAGCGATCCCTTTTAAAACTTGGAATTCCGCCCGTGGCTGGATTTGGGGTGGAGCGTCATCTCCCCACTCTTTGCGCCAACCTCCACCATCGACCAGCAGGATCGCACTGCGACTAGAGGCCTCCGAAGGGTTTTCAATCGCCTTGCTAGGTACGATCACCCAAACAACATGCTTCCAAGAAACATCCTTCCATTTTTGGGAAACCATGTGGAGCCTAGCCACACGGCTCGAACCGACTTGCCGTTTCTCGACCACTTCGAATCGATACGAATCATCCACCAGGCTAGAGAACTCTTTGAGCTTGTTCGTCGCTGGTGCAGGTCCATCCTGAGCCCAAGTAAGCATCTCGATGGAAACGAAACTAAAGAATGCCAACAGACATCGGACTCGAATATATTGTGGCACGGGAGGAAATCTCTCTGTATGGAGCATCGGGTGGATAAGTGGTCGGCTAGGAATCCTGGGATACCCCCGCCACCTTCCATTGTAGCAGATCCTCCAACCCACCTTCGATAATTTGCTCAGTCGACTCGGATTGTCGCATCGGAATCCGAGGTGCTGCGCGATTGGGTTCCCAAGGCTCTGGAACCTGAGGCTTGGACAAACTGGTCAGGAGTCCTGAGAAATCTGCTGACAATGAGCCACAGCAGAGCGATCGCAAGCAGCAGAGCGATCAACGCATAGAAAAACAGTCTCGCCAAGCTTTTTGCCATCGTACCCACTGGCACCGTGATCGATTCGGCAGGAACTTGAACCAAGAGCATCAGGGAAGTCGGTTGCCGGCGTTCGAATTCATCCATCCCTTTTCTTGCAATCTCGACCTTTTCCATCGCCGCAATCCACCGTCCGCGATACGCGCGACCGTCGGGATGGTTGGAAATCGGATCGATATAATTCCGCATCCCGTCCTCTTTGAGCACATCGAGCGTGTCTCGATCAATCTTGAAGATCGCTTCGGATTCTCTGTCGGAATCGGATCCGGTGGAATCGGACCAAGTCGTGAAAAAAGGATGCTGGAGAATGGTTCCTTCCCGGTCTCCTTCATGCCCATCTACCAAAACGGCAAAGCCGGAGAACTCGCGATTCGAACCATCACCTAGCTGCTGCTGTTGGCTTTCGCTTGCAAGCAATTGCAGATCCCCAATATTGATCGTCAAAACCAATAAACCTTCGATGACTCGATCCTGGCTCTTTTCATCGGATGATTTTCGTTTCAATGAAACGGGAGTCGATACGGCGATCTTCCAGCGGTTGGTCGTTGTGGATTTGAAGGGGACGCTCAGATGCGAAGTGTTGGTTCGCTGAATATTTCGCCTGGGAGTCGTAGGGCTTAAGTCTCGCGATTGACCAGAAAAGTAACTGCGATAAGCGAAGTTCTCACCGATCGGGGCGCTGGATGGCTCATTGGCAAACGCCGCCGCGACCATCGTTCCGTATCGGTCTGTTACGAACAAACTATCAAACTTGGTCGATTTGGCTTTTCCACCACGGCTAAGAATCCACTCCAAGCGATTCGACAAAAGGGATTCCAGTTCTGTACGTGCCGGAAGATCGATCAGCGTGGCTTGGCTCTCTTTGGGTGGGTCCTGATCGGTCGCCAGGGACTGAAGTAAATCGATCCCAGCTGCATCGATGGTTGCTGCGAACCGCTCTTCCAACGCACTGCGACCCGCCTCTTCCTCCACCAAGCGAAACAATGCCGAGATTTCCGATTCGAGCGTTCCTGCAGCCGACTGAGCCGCAAAGAAATTGCTCTGCAGGGCTCCTCTTCCCAACTCATCCGACAAGTCGGTCTCGGCTACAGATACCGCTCGCCAAAACGACAACCCCATGATCGTCGCAAGGATAAGAGGACCAAGGACCCCAAGAACCATCAGTGGAATCCTAAGACGACTGATGTTGCGTCGCTCTAATGCAGCCAGAACCTGCTGCACATTCTCAAAGCGATCCTCGGGTTTCTTGGCAATGCAACGATCGATGATAGAACACAACCAGCGATCGATCCCTCGCACTCGGTGATGGCCCCTAGGATAAGGACTCTTTAGGATCGTATCCCGATACCGCTTGAGCCTCTCGGACAGACTGCTTGCAGTATCAAGCGTCGATACCGTCTCTGGGGTGCGATAAGGTGGCGTGCCAACAACCATGCAATAGAGAATCGCTCCCAATGCATACACATCCCATCTGGCATCAGGAACCGCGTTGAGATCTGCCTGCTCAGGGGCCATAAAAAAAAGAGTCCCAAGCGATGGTGTCTGCTCGTTGGACAGGCGACTCTGGCCAAAGTCCGCTATCCGAGGTTGCATGTCCTGATCCAACAGCACGTTGGCAGGTTTGAGGTCGCAGTGCAACACCCCCTTGCCGTGGGAGTGGTTTAACCCCATCGCAATCCCAGTAAAGAGCTCCACGGCTCGTTGCACACTGACCGGCCCGCGATTCTTAATGTGGTCGTCCAAAGACCCATTCTCCAAATACTCCATCACATAATAAGGAGGCTCGGAATCCCATCCCACTTCGAGCACTTGGACAATCGCTCGATTGCCCGACATCGATACCAAGTTCCTGACTTCGCGTGTCAGCAATGACCAATTAACCCCAGCCCGGTGCAGATAAAACTTGATCGCAACGGTGCGGCCAGTGTTCAGATTGGTCGCAATCCAAACTTGTCCGTAAGCCCCCTGCCCAAGCAACCTCTCCATCCTGTAACCAGGGACTTGGGACGGCGGAACGGTCGACCGGAGGCTTAACTCCTCGGCCCGCATCTGTTCCCCAAGCGACTGGTTGAGTGTTTGATTGATGGTCATGTGCTAAAGCTTAAGCCCCCCTTCGAGGCTTGACAAAGTCGATCGACCGACGATTTCCTATAAATTCTAAACAGGACTCTGAAATTTCGTTAAACTAAACGCCGCTAGATAGATCGGATTGGAATTGCAATCCAATCGAATTTTCGACTTTTCCCTCACCGCTTCGATAGACCATGACCATCCCACACCTTTTTTCCACCGTTTTTCTGTCTACTTGGGGCTTAGCAATCGGTTTTTCCTGCTTCGCCTGCGCCCAAGATTCGGACACCCAGTGGGCCCAATGGCGAGGCCCCTTAGGAAACGGGACATCCACCAGCGCCAAACCACCCGCGCAATTTGGTCCAGCAAAAAACCTAAAGTGGAAAACGCAAATCCCTGGCCAAGGATCTTCATCGCCGGTGGTCTGGGGTCAAAAAGTCTTTGTCACCAGCGCTGTGGCTACCCAAAATCGCAATGAATTCGAATTTCGCGTCTATTGCATCGATCGCCTAAATGGCAAGATCCTTTGGGAGCAAAAGGCCACGACGGCAAGTCCCCATGAAGGGACTCACGAGACCAACGGATTTGCTTCGGCAAGCCCCTGCACCGACGGTGCGATGCTCTACGCTTGCTTCGGCTCACGAGGCCTGTTTGCCTATAGCATCGATGGAAAGCTTGTTTGGTCACGAGACTTGGGGGACATGCAGATTCGCAATGGATTTGGCGAAGGTAGTTCTCCGACCCTCGCAGGTGATTTGCTGATCGTACCATGGGACCACGAAGGCCCCTCGATGCTTTATGCCTTGGACAAGAAAACCGGCAACACGGTTTGGGAAACCAAACGCGACGAGCCAACCTGCTGGGCCACCCCTCATGTTGCCCAAGATCCTCAAGGCAACATGCAAATCATTATGAACGGACAGACTGCAGCTCGTGGATACGACTTAAAAACCGGCAAAGAGCTCTGGCAATGCGGCGGGCAAACCCAGCGACCTTGCGCATCGGCTGTCAGTTCCCAAGGAGTGGCTTACGTCGCCAGCGGTTTTAGAGGTTCCTACATCGGTGCCTTCGACCTCGAAGGTCGAGGCAAACTCGATTCGAGCAAGCATGTGCTTTGGTCTCAGAACAAAGATACCCCGGATGTGGCTTCTCCCCTTTTAACCAACGGTCGATTGTACTACTACAAAGAAAAGACAGGACTTTTGACCTGTGTCGAAGCCAAAACAGGAAAGACCTTGTACGCGGCCTCTCGGATCGCCGGCGTCAGTAGAACCTACGCCTCTCCGGTTGCTGCCGATGGACGCATCTACTTGACCGACCGGGGTGGCTCGGTCGTTGTGATCGAAGATTCCCCCGAGCTCAAAGTGCTTGAGACCAACGATGTCGGCGAAGGGGTCGATGCAACCCCTGCACTGGTCGATCGAGAGATTCTCATCCGAGGCGAAAAACACCTGTTTTGCTTTGAAGAGTAATCGCCAAAACTCATCGCGCCAGATTCTACCTGACTCCAAGCCTCGATTGCCACTTGGAAGGAAGATCCGGAAAGGATGCGACTACCAAATCGCGTAGCTGTTTTGCTTTGACGCTATCACCAAGCGATTCTAAAACTTGAATCGATCTGGCTCGAGCCTCCAGCCAAGGCTCCGAGCCCGGCTTAACTCCATTTGCCATCTGACGATACCAACCCAGCGAATCTTCGCTAAGTCCGTCAGTTCGTTGCATGGTTCTTGCAGACCGGTACACCCACCAGAGCGACTTTGGCTCTTTGGCTATCCTCTCTTGAAGATCCCTTTTTAGCTGCCCAGAGTCCTTGGCCTGCGTTTCTATCTGCACCAAATCAACGAAGCGATCCAACCGAAGGGTGCCCTGGGGGTTAGTGCCAACTCCGCGATCCATGGCTAGCTGCCGCTGCGCCAAAAGCTCCTGGAGCATCGGCTGGCTGAGCGAGCCGTTTTGCCAAGCCGTTTCGCAGCGATTCCAAGTACTTGCAAGCTGTCCGAGCCAATCGTCCGAATCGACAAGAGGCTGCCAGCTATCTGAATCTCTGTGCCAGCGTCGATCTGGCCGGTGCACGTTGAACCATTCCAATAGGGCTTGCTGGGTAGCTGACGAATTGAGCTCCGAAGGTTCCTGGCTCTTTGCTGCCTGAAGGATCGACTCTTGCAATCTAGTTATGGACTTGTTCAGCTTGGGGCTATCGGTGACCGAACCCTCCAACCAATCCTCTTGGGTTACCAGAGCCCCAAGCAACCAGCGGGCCGTAGCTTGCTGAAGCCCTTTGGGTTCTTTGGCTAGGTAGTCTGACCAAAAGTCCATCATTGCGATGAAATCTCCGGAACCAAGCCATCGGGTTTCCAGCATTTGGATCGACTTATTTGCAGGTTCGCTTTGCGGCCAAACCAGCGCCGTTTCCTTGAGCCTTTGAAGGTAGGTTGCAAGCCGGTTGGCTTGGGACTCGATGTCCAACGGAGACTCCGGATTTCTGATCAACCAAGCCGACATCAGGGCAGCATCTGGGGCCTTGGGAGTTTCTGGATAACTGATCGCGGCGCGATAGAATTCGTCGGCAGAAGCGCTGGGTTGTTGCATCTGCTCGAGCACCGCTGCAATCTGCAGCGCGAACTGAAAAGCTTCTAGCGTCTTACCCGATTTGGATGCCGCCAGTTCTGCCTGTTGTAGTTTTTCAATCGCCTCTTGAAATCGTTTGGCGGCCAACGCTTGTCGGGCTTGGATCCGAAACAACTCCAGCGAGGACATCGAGTTTCCAACACCCGCTTGTTCAGATAGCTTTGAGGAATCTGCCGACACAAGCAGTGCGTCGACTCGCTGTTCCCAGTACTTGCCGAAACGTTCCGAAATAGCTTTGCGCATACTGAGAATATCTGCAGGCTCCACCGACCTTTCTTGCTTGCGATCGACCATCATGGCAAGGTTTTCAATAGCCAGTTCAGGAGAGTTTTTCCAATCTCCAACGCGAGCAAACCAGGCATCCGCAAGTTCCCACTTCCGAGTCATTCGCGCAGAACGAATCGCCATGCAAGCTGCGCTTTGCTGCCATGTTCTTGCTTCCGAAGAAAGGGAATTCCCGAGCGAATTCCAAAGCTCATCAAGGCTCTTTTGGACCGCTGGATGACGTCCAAGTTGCAACTGAGCTTCGGCTTGGGCCAGGTTCAGCAAAGGTCGATTGGTCCAGGTTGCCGGAAGCTGACTGCTTGCACGATCGATCGAAGAGAGCATTTGGGTTGCTGCAGAAATCTGTTCGTCACTCCCGTAGGGGTAACACTGAGAGCGTTGGTAGAGCATATCGATCCGGAGCAGCTCCAACTCTCCTTTCAAATCAAGAATTTCCGCCGCGGTAACTTCGTTGGGTAGGGTTTTGTCTTTAGTCTCCCGCTGAGACTTGGTCAGAATCGGTTTGTCTGGTTCCATTTTCAATACGGCTTGTTCAAGCTCTTCAAGCTCATCGAGTCCCAATCGGATCGACTGCAAGAGCCATTGCTGGTGCTCTTTTCTACTGGGGACAGCCAAGTAGGCGGCCAGCGCGTGCTGTTGCATCAGCCTCAAGCACCATAATTTTTTCCATCGGATCCAGGGATCTCGAGCCCCCTGTGCATCGCTGTTCGTTGGGGTAGATCGCTTGGTGGATGGAGACATCACCAACTGGTTTTGAATCGCAGAGAGGCCGTCGAAGGGGGAATTCCAGTCAATCTTTTCAAGCGACGCGACCGTTTGGGCATGCAGCCCGAGCATTCTCCATTGCGCATGCGCGTTCGAGCCGGGCATGCACAAGTCCGTGCGACTGGTGCAGACATCCATGGCCAAGCTGGCGGCCCCGGTCTGCACAAGCGATTGGATCCAGATCTGGTCAGGAGGCTGACTCAGCGCCTGGGTACCTTGCATCTGGGCCCGGACCAACCCAGCTTGGAGCATCAGCCCAAGCAATATTGCAGAGGAACGTTTATCAATGCCCATCGTAAATCCATGAAGGGAATCGGAATTTGATCGCTTCATGATACGATATCCTTCCAATGGAATCGATCCAGTCTTAACGGACTTTACAGAACCTGGAGTTTAGGCAGTGCAATTCGAGACCGAATCGACCATCTGCGCGATCGCAACGGGAACACCTAACGCCACCGGAAGCTCCGGGGCGTTGCGGGGTGCACTTCGCATCAGCGGGTCGCTTACCCTAGAAATCCTTCGTCGACTCTTTAAGGATTTGGATCAATCCCTCCTGGAATCCAACCATGCTCGCAGGTATCCAGGTCGCATCGAATTGCCAGAGCTTGGATGCATCGCGGTCGATGTTTTTTACTGGCCTGATCGCCGCAGTTACACCGGAGAGCCTTCGGCAGAACTCCATCTGCTAGGGGCCCCGATTCTACTTGAGCAGGTTCAGCAAAGAGTCTTAGCCTCGGGAGCTCGGTTGGCTCGTCCTGGCGAGTTTACCCTGCGCGCATTCTTAGCTGGGCGGATGGATCTGACGCAGTGCGAAGCGGTCCTGGGTCTGATCCACGCCCAGGGCCAGCGTGAGTTCCAAGTCGCGCTGACGCAGCTTGCCGGTGGACTTGCAACTCCTCTAAAGCAGATACGGCAAGACTTGATCAACCTGCTGGCTGACTTGGAAGCCGGATTGGATTTTGTCGATGAAGACATCGCGTTTGTGCAACCCGGCGAAGTCAGCGGGCGTATAGAACACGCCCAAAGACAAGTATCCTCACTGCTTGAGCAACTTGAAAATCGACAAGGCCAGGGCGTCGATTTCCAAGTTGCATTTGTCGGTCCGACCAACGCGGGTAAAAGCTCCTTGGTCAATGCCCTTAGCGGCACCGAAATCTCGATCATCAGCGATATACCTGGCACCACACGAGATTATGTACGCACCAAAGTTCGCTGGAAAGGAATGCAGTTGGACTTGGTCGACACCGCCGGATTCGAATCGGTACTGGAGCCTGGTCCACGAGCGATCGCCCAAGAAAAAACCAGGGAAATTCTAAGCGACGCGGATTTGGTAGTTCTGTGCAACAGCGTCCAGGAACAGGCCACCTCAGATAACTCAGAGTTTTTCCGACAGTGCCCAAGACTTTGGGGCGTATGGACCAAATGCGATTTACCTCACCAGGAGCAACTGCATTGGAATCTCTCGATTGAGCGAAGTTTCAAACTGAGCGTCTTTTCCGGCGAAGGGCTTGAAGCATTGCGTCAAGGGCTCATCCAAGCCATCGAGCTTTGGCACCAACAAGCTGTGGATGTAGTACCTATGACCGGAGTGCGGTGCAAAGCCTCCTTGAGCACAGCCGCACAGAGTCTGACTCACGCGCAAGAAGCCCTGCTGGATTCAGCCGGTGATGAAATCGTCGCTGGAGAACTGCGTCTTGCGATTGGAGAACTCGGCGAAGTTGCAGGAACCGTCACCAGCAACGATGTCCTGGACGCGCTTTTCAGTCGCTTTTGTATCGGCAAGTAGGCATCAAGAGTAGAAAAGGGGACTTGGGGGAACAGCAACATGATCTCGATCGACAATCGTTTGGATTACTTGAATGTCGCAGTCTTCGAACTTGAGGGTTTAAGCCATGCTCGAGCAACACCTGAGCTCGATGCATGGATCGACCAGCAGTGCGAACTTGCGATCGCCGAAAAATCAACGGCTCAGTGGGAAGCTAGACGGGAGGCGATCCGTCGACTGCTGCGCAAGGGTGGATACAAACCTTCGGGAAGGAGCAAACCGGCTCAGGAGTACTTGGCAAGATGCTTGGATGAATCCAAGTTTCCTCGGGTGCACCCTGCGGTCGATTGCCTGAATGCGATTTCCGTCCGCTTCGGTGTGCCGATTTCCATGCTCGATCGCCAAGAGTTCGTCGATCGGATGCAGATCCGATTAGGAAAACCAGCAGAACGCTACGTTTTCAATAGCGCCGGCCAGGAACTTGAGTTAGAAAATCTCATCGTTGTGTGCGGAGGCAGCAGTGAGGAAAAACCCCTAGGAAGCCCGGTGAAAGATTCGATGGCTGGCAAGATCGATGCGACGGTCTGTGCAATCGTGTGTATTTTGTATGCACCTAGCGAGACAATTTCGCAGAATCTTTTGGATCAATGGGCCAGCCTGCTGCGTCAAAGCATCCAACGATTCGCAACCCTTCCGTAATTCCATCCGATGGGTCAAAATACCAAGGCTCGGTGATAGAATTCAGGGGTGTTGGGTGACTCGTTAGGATGCATCCGCAGAACTCCCGCACAAGCTTTTCCAAGACACCGTTTCCAAGACACATTTTATCGGTCTACCTTTTCGACAGGTCCACAATGCAATCGGCTTTCAATTACACGCTATCGCACCCCCTGAGGTCCAACCGATATTGGTGCGAAGACTTTGCATTCTCGGCTTCGACAATCCTTCGCCTCGGGGCCCTTAGCCTGCTGTGCTGGGTGTTGCCCGCTGTTGTTTTGGCTCAAGACAGGGCCAATTCGACCAATGATGCCCAGCTGGGTTATACATCGATCGAAAGAGTCCAGGATGTCCTGAGCACTTGGTCTGCCGATCGCCATTTGTATGTCAAAGGTGATGTGGGAGCCGGTCGAGAGCAACTTGCAGAACTAGAAGCATGGCTGTCCCAAAACGCGCCTCACTGGACCGTTGTTTTGATGGAAAGCAACGATGGGGAGTACTACGTTGCCGCTGATGGTCGATCGCTCTTTGGGATCGATGCCGTCGAGGTAGCGTTAGGGATGGGGCTAAGCAACCAAACGACCTTTGGGGAATTGGTTCATCCGATCACGCATGAAAACGATGGAGCGATTTTCGTGCTGATGCTCAAGAATCGCAAATTCAGTTACTTTGGTTCTGAGGCTCAGGACCGACGCGGATTGGGGGAGGCTCACTGGTTCGGCGAACTCGACCAGCCAGCCTTGCGGGCGATGAGATCCGGAGGGCGCGTCGTTGATGCCGTTCGAGACACCGTCAAGCTAATCAATCAGCGGCTAGAACGTATGATTCAGTCCGAGACCGAGACGGCTCGCAATCGCGAACTCGAACAACAGCGAGATTTTCAAAGCTCCACGGAAGCAATCTCGCATCTGCGTGAAGTCTACCAGCAGGTCCAGGAAGACTCCAACGAGTTTCGCCAAACCAATCAAGCGGCAACTGGCGAACTGGCCAATCCGCCCCTGGCCGACTGGAAAGCGAAACTCGATGCATTGACTCAGCAAAACAAACTCGAGACCGCCGGCAGCACGTTGCCAGAATTAAGGCAACTGGGTGTTCAAATGGACCAATACCTCAATGGATACGCGGCAGTCCGTGGATACCAAGACCATCGCAAGGACCTTGAAGGCCAGATCGGCCAATTGGTCAAAGCACCCAATGGGGTGGCAAACGGTGTGGTCACCAATGCAAGAAGAGAACTCGAGTTTGCAGATGCCAAATTCCGAAACGGCGACTTGGACTTAATCGAGCAAATGCGCGGCTTCGAGCCAATGATTCGCGAGGGAAATCAGTTGGTGGAATCCGAGAACAAAAGGCTTGCAGAAAAGGCAGCCTTCAACCGTTTAGTCCGTCAGGTGATCGCGACTGTATCGAGTATTTTCGGACTGATCACGGCTGGAATCCTGTGGTTTTTTCATCGCAAGCGAAAACCAGCGATGGATCAGGCCGTCGAGAATCTCAAGGAGCGTGAAGCTTCGGTGGCCAAAGAAACCGAAGGTCTTGACCAACTCTTCACCCAAAGTGCGGACCTGCTTGGTTCTCGTGATCGCATCAAAGAAAGAGGCTACACCGGTAAAACAAAGTCGATGGGAGAGGGGACGCTCGGGGATATCGACGACCTTTTCATCATGTCCAAGGAAGCGCGCCGCGTGATCAGCCAAGCCAAAGATTTGGTCTACCCCCCTGGGTTTTGGGAAAAGTTGCTCAACAACTTCAGTCCAACTGCCTACGAAGAGAGTATTCGGCAACTGTCGGGCAAACCCTTGAAATTCACCAAAGCCACGGGAATGCCCAGCATCGTGATGGAGATCCTTCGCGAGCGCGCTGTAGAGACCGGAGAGGAAGTCCCTAAGGAAGTACCTGACGAAGTCGTCATGACCTTTGACGAAATTTTTGAGGCGATTCAAAACAAACGACTCAGGGCAACCGATTCTCTCAAGGTGATCGACGACTCCCTAACACGCGTCAATGATGAATTGGACCGTAGCCAATCGGACCTGCAAAAGATGGTCAATCAAGAACGACGATTGGCCGAACTTGCTCAAGACGGATTTTTCCCCGTTCCAAAATATTTCGACACCTTGATCCCTTCGATTCAGAAGGATTTAGCCCAAGCCGAATCGCTATCGAGCCATGATGCGGTCTCGGCCATGCAAGGACCCGTGAGCTTAGCCTCTCGAAAACTCGCTGAAGGCATGACCCTCGGAACCTTGATCGCCGAATACCGAGGGAAGTTTTTTACCCAACTGCGAACCATCTCCGACTCGCTCAAGTCGATGGGCTACACGACCCACTGGATCGATGCAGATCTTAACGAGCGATCCGAACATGCCGATCGCCTTTTTGAATCGGCCGCCAAAGAGTCCATTGCGCCGCAGATCAACGCTTTTGGTCAATCGATGGATGAACTTTTGGAGAAAGCTAAGCTGGCGTTGCAACTTGCGAAACAATTGAAAGAGCAAACAGAGCCGAAACTCGCCCAGTTGCCCGGTATCATCAAGTCCAATCGAGAGGAGCTTGCAAAGTCTCTGCGGTTGCCCGAGAACCAAGTCTTGGTCGAAGGTCGCTTCAATCCAGACGATGCGGCTGCCATGGCTCGCAAGAATCTCGAAGCTGCCTCGACCTTGCTCTTGCAAGGAAAAGTCGATGGTTGCCGAGCAGCCCTCGCAGGCTGTGATGCTGAAGTCGAAAAAGCCAAGACTTGGATGGATGCATCCAAGGCCACGGTCAAAGAATTCGATCAAACGCTAAGGCTCGAGAAATCGCGACTGGAATCGATGGTCGACCGCTGCGGTAAATTGCTCCGAACACTCAAAGATGTGGAATACCAGTACACCCCAGCATCCCTGCGATTGGCTTATTCGATCATCGAAGAACCCGCCAAGAGCTGGTCAAAACCTGGGGCCGAGCCCGTCCATTCACTCGGACAACAAACCAGCGATGAACAAACCGGTGATCAAGTAACGCAAGCTGCCAACCCATCGAATGACAGCCCGACTTCGCCCGACAGCCATGAACAAGATAGGCAGCTAGGCGGGACGCTGGCCAATCAACTGCTCCAGCGGGCCGAGTCGATGGCGCAGCAAGCCGCTAAGTTGCATCAGGAGGCTCTTGCGCAGTACCAGCGCGGAGAAGTCTTGGGGGCAATCAATACCGTTCGACAAGCAAGCACGATCATCGCTGAGATCGATCGAAGACTGGTGCGTGTCGAACAGCATCTGCAGCACCTACAGCGATGCGTAGTCGAGAACCAGCAGCAACTCGATCAGGCTGTTGCTGCAGCACAACGATTGCTCGGTTACCAGGACGATCGCTTGGTGATGATCCCAACGATCCGTCAGATTCAGGAGTTCGCACAGCATGTTGGTCAAGTTTCCGCGCAAGTCGAATCGACGTCTCAAAAGACCAATCCGTTCGAGCTTGCCCAAGTCATCGTCTATTTCCAAAAGAGGCTTGCAGAATTGGAAGCCATGGTGGTTGCAGACCATCAGGGACACGCAGAAGCCTCCAGGGCTGTCGAGGGTGCGGTGCGTCAGTGGAGTGTGGCTCGGCAGTACGTGCAGCAGTCTAGGACCGATAATATCCCTGATTCCCCGGCGACCAAAGAAGGAGTCCGTCGCGTCGACGTATTGGAGCAAGGAGTGCTCTCAGTCCAGCAGCAAATCGAAGAGATCCACGGAGATTGGCATGCCGTAGGACGCAGAGCAGCCGAGGTTCAGTCGGATCTTGCGGTTGTTTCCAAGCAACTAAGCGAGGAGTTGAAAGCTGGAAACCAAGCGCTGCAGGAGTTTCAGCTTGCCTCCGAATCGGTCTACAACGCCGAGCACTGGACGGGTCCGTGGGGACTGCGGATCGATGGCCAACCTGGCGTACGTTTATTGGAATCGGCTAGATCGCAATTGCAAGCAGGCAATTACACCGCGGTGCTAGAACTCTCAAGACAAGCCCATCAAGCAGCTCAAATCGCCATCCAAAGAGTGGAACGAGAGGTTCAAAAACGCCGTATCGAGGAACAGCAGAGAGCCGAACGCTTGCGAAGAGAGCGGATGGCCGCCGAAGCCGCACGGACCGGAACGATCGTTTTTGGAGGAGATTCCTCATCCCGTGGTCCCTCCATCTTTGGAAACGGCGGATCCTTCGGAGGAGGCTCAGGCGGATTCGGAGGAGGCTTTGGCGGAGGGGGTGGTGGTAGCTCCTCTAGAGGAGGGGTTTCCAACAACAACTCCGGGTTCGGTCGATCCGGATGGTAGCCAACGGAAATGATCATTTCCCAGAAAATAGGCCCAGTAGGATTCGAACCTACGACCTACGGATTAGAAATCCGTTGCTCTATCCAACTGAGCTATGAGCCCGACTGCTAGAAACCCAGGGTTTTCGTCGTTTTTCTCAATCTTTTCATCGGTTGATCCGACTGCTAGAATGTCGACTACACCCCGGACTACACCCGGAGGTGTAAATCGTACACCCGGTTGGGGCCGGGTGACGAGCTTCACTAGTGCATTTTCAAGGACGCAACCAATGAGGGCAAAGCATTCTACACCCGGTTCGAGTACGAGCAAAGCCAAAAACGGAAAGCCACGTTTTCCGCTATTCCAACACGCCACCGGGCAGTGGGCCAAAAAGGTCAACGGTAAACTTCACTACTTTGGCAAAGACAAAGACAAGGCTCTTGATGAGTGGGTCAGGGTCAAAGATGCTCTTTTGGCCGGTCGACCAAGACCAGCGGAAACCACCACCGATAACAAGTTGATCACGGTTCGTGAGCTTTGCAATCTATTCCTAGACCACAAGGACGGTAGGGTCGAGATCAGCAAGCTAAAGCGACGATCATGGGCCGACTACCAAGTCGAATGCGCCAGGCTGGTCAAGATCCTTGGAGCGAACACGCCGGTAAACTTCCTTACCGAAAAGGACTTCGACGATCTTCTAAGGAAGATCAGTAAGGGAGTTAAGCATAAGACAGCGGAGGGGAGAATCGTTCGGTGCAGGGCCGTGTTTCGCTTCGGAGAAAAGCGCAGGCACACCGGGCCGATCCTTTACCGGATGGAGGATTTCATCAAACCATCGAGGGCAGACATCGAGCGTGAAAAGGGAGATTCCCAAAAGGTCTTTGATGCGTCTGAGATTCGCTTGCTACTTTCCAATGCAGGCGTGAACCTTAAAGCGATGATCCTACTCGGAATCAATGCAGGGCTCGGCAATACCGACATAGCAGCGTTGACACCCGATAATTTCGACTTCAATACTGGTTGGATGGTCAAGCGACGAGAAAAGACCGGTAAGGCTCGACGGATACCACTTTGGCCGGAAACCATCGAGGCGATTCAAGCGGCAATATCGATCCGAAAATCGAGCGTTGAGGAATGTCCGTTTATTTTCTTGACCAAGCAGGGCAATCCGTTCGTTCAGCCACCCAAGCAGCAGCAAGACGAGAACGATAAGACCAGATGGTCTATCGGTGCAAACCCTATCTCGTCTGAGTTTCGCAAGTTGAGAACCTCTTGCGGAATCGATGGAGCAAACAAAAGTTTTTATGCTTTGCGTCATACGTTCAAGACGGTAGGCGAAAACGCCACCGGTAATGACGTTGCAGTCAATACTCTCATGGGGCACTTCGATCCATCGGTCAGTGCGATCTATCGGCAATACGTTCTCGATGAGCGACTCTTGGAAGTAACCAATGCCGTCCACAAGTGGCTATTCGAGACAAAGCCAAAGAGCGAAGGGAGGGATCGATAATGCGATCATTCAAACAACAGGCCGACAGAATCGTCGAGTTGATTGACAGCGGGTTTAGCGATGTCGAGGATCTGTTGCCGTTACTCAGAAAAGCAGCGGAGCAATATCATCGAGAGAACCCAGAACTGTCGAGGCGGTGCTTTGATGTTGACATTCAGGATGAATACGTCGACTTTGCATTCTGGAATCCAGACGTACATCAGGGTCAAGGCGAAAACCAGACGTTTATCAGGAATCAAAAAACCAGAGACAGGTTTGGCGATAAGTCGCTATTGAGTTGGGTTCGCAGTTCAATCCGTCGACTTGCGGAGGTTGAGCTTCAGTGGTATCAGCTAAATGTTTGGTATCAGTTCAAGAGGGATTCTTTGTATCCAGGCGATTCAAAATTGAGTCGAGACAATGCCAAGTGGAGCAAGACGGGATTGCGACGAATCGAGCAGGGTGTTTATGCAGTTCGGCATGATGCGATCAGTCAGTACGTCAAAAGCGATCTTCGAGATGAATCGACTTTTGTAGTTTATCGAGGGTGAAACTTGCAAGTTTCTTCCATTAACTTGCAGCAGCGTTTTACAAGGTTTTCTAGGTAGGAACGGGCTTATATGCTTGGCCGTGGTTGATCTTCACCCATCGGAGCCAAGCAATTATGAGCCAGCAGATTGAGCGTTTTCTGACACCGCCACAAGTGGCAAGAGTTCTAGGTGTCTCGTCGGAGCATGTTACCAAGTTCATCGCCAGCGGAGAGCTTCGGGCCGTGAACACCTCTTTGAAGGATCGACCACGTTGGAAGATCAGTCGAGAGGATTTCGATGCGTTCGTTACTCGTCGCAGCAACCAGACCAGCGCCAGTGACTCTAGCAGGCGATCACGAAGGAAAGTCGATTCTCGACCGGTCAAACAGTTCGTCTAGGAATGCAAAAAACCCTGCTTGGAGGGCAATCCAGCAGGGCTTCTCAATGGTCAAACCCGACAAGGCTTTAACTCACAACATTCTATCAAAATGAATCGAAACAGGCAAGCAAATCGCAAGTTCCCTACTGAATTGACTGAGCGTAAGCAGTGGATCACTTGGAGGTTGATCGACGATAAAAAGATCCCCAACGGCAAGTCAAACGATCCCTCGACTTGGCACAACTACGATGAAGTGAAACGCGCCGACAGAATCGGTTTTATGTTTGCTTCGGATGATCCTTTTGTCGGCATCGATCTTGATAAGTGCATCGACGATAAGGGCAATTACAACGAGGTTGCGCTTCACTGCTTGGAGTTGTTCAAGGGTAAGGCGTATTGCGAAACGTCGCAAAGCGGTCGCGGGTTGCACTTCATAATAAGGGGCAAGAGGGCTGATTGGGCAAGGAAACAGAACAAAGAGCTTGGAGTTGAATGCTACGAGAACACCGGTCGAAATGATGGTCGCTACTTCGCAATGACAGGCAGCGTCATTGAAGGGTACGAGAAAATCCACGAGTGCCAACAAGAGCTTGAGTCGTTTCTGTTGAAGTATCTTGCGATCAGCAACCAGAGCCCACAAAAAACGATCACCAAGAAACAGACGGTTCCAAGTGCTTTGGTCGATTCCTCTTTGCGTAAGCGGATGACCAACTACGCCGCCAAGGTTCCATCTTCATCGCAGGGAGGGCGAAACAGCAGCGGGTTTGCCTTAGCAGGGCATCTTTGGTCGATTGTGGATGAGCATGGCCAAGGGCCAACATTTGAGGACGTGCTGGAGATCGTTACGGATTGGAACCAGCGGAATGTTCCACCGATGGATGACAGCGAAGTCAGGGCCGTGGTGCAAAGTGCTGAGAAGTCAGGAACACCGCGCCAAAGCAAACCACCGTCTTTGGCCGTATCGACCAGTACATCAACTTCGCACAGTGGATACCAACGGCAAGCAGTCAAGTCGAAGGAGATCCTCGTTGACGACATTGATGATGAATCGGAGGCATGGATTGAGGAACCAACGAGGCAAACAGACAACGAGCTTGCGTCGCGGTTCATCGACGAGCATGAAAGCGGTTTAAGGTTCGTCCCATCATGGAAACGATGGTTGGCATGGGACGGAAAGCGATGGGCGATTGATGACAATAGCGGCATGGCATTAAGGTTTGGCCGTTGCTTCGCCAAGTCGCTTTGGCATCAGTTTCCAAACTTTATGTTTGATCGTATCGACTCAAACGACAAGCCAACAGACCGTACATTCAAGTTTCTCAAAGAGGCCAACAAGCAACGAGGAATCAAGGCGTTTATTGATCTTGCATCTGCCGACAGTCGCATCGCAGTAGGCTTGCGATCACTTAATGCAAACCCGTTGCTTGTCAATGTTCAGAACGGAACCCTGGAGCTAGATAGCGGCAAGTTTAGGGAACACCGGCAAGAGGACTGCTTGACGCAGATTGCAAACGTCGAGTTCGATGCAGCAGCGACTTGTCCTCGTTGGGAGGAATCGTTGAAGATGATCTTTGCAAACGATACTGAGTTGATCGGATACGTCCAGAGATTGCTCGGCTATGCGATCACTGGGCTTAGGTCAGAGCATGTTCTACCGATTGCCTTTGGTGCTGGTTGCAATGGTAAGTCATTTGTGACGAATGTTATCTTGGAGTTGCTTGGAGACTACGGTTACAGTGCCAATGAAAGCCTACTGCTTGGCGTTAAGGATGCGCACCCAACGGAAAAGGCAGCGTTGTATCAAAAACGGTTTGTTGCAGTCAGTGAACCATACCAGGGCGCAAGGCTGAAAGAATCGCGGGTCAAGGAATTGACTGGAGAGGCAACCATTACCGCGCGTCGAATGAATGAGGACTTTTGGAGCTTTGACAGGACGCACACCTTTTGGATGAGTACGAATCACTTGCCACGGATAACAGGCAGCGACGAGGGCATCTGGAGACGAGTCAAGTTGATTCCCTTCGAGGTTGATCTTCGCACAGTCACTACTCCAATTCCAGACCTAGACAAAATACTGCTTGCCACGGAGGGCACCGGAATCCTGAATTGGTTGGTTCAAGGGTTCAAGGAATACCAAGCCTACGGGTTTATGGAACCCCAACGAGTTAAGGTTGCCGTTGACGGATACCGCAAAGACGAGGACGAGTTGGAATCGTTCGTTTCTGAGAAGTGCGAAACAGGCGATCACTGCATGGCCACCGCCGATGTTCTTTTCAAGGCGTACCAAGATTGGGGTGGAAAGATGAGTCGCGTCATTTTCGGGAAGCGACTCGAAACGAAGTTTGTTCGCAATCGCCCAACGAATGGAGAGTTCCGAAAGAAAACGATTTATGAGGGAATCAAACCCCTATGAAATCCAAATTGCCCACAGTTGCCCACAGATTAGCGGTCGATTCCTCATGCGTGCGCGTATGGGCGTTGGGCCGCCAAACCATGGGCAACTGTGGGCAAAGTCAAAAACCCTGGAAAAACAACACTTGAAAAGGAAAGCCAAACAATGAGCGATCAGATTTGCGACTTGATGACCAGAGACAATTTGCGATGGAAGTGGATAACGTTGCCATCTGGAGAGAGGGTTTACGATGTATCGCTAAGTCGATGCGATGGACGAGCTACAGTTTCATTCAGGGGTCAAGATGAGAGCCTACATCAAACCATCTTGAATCACTTGCAAGGCATCTTGCAAAGAGATAGGCAGCGTCGATCTGACATTGCGAAAAGGGCAGCAGAAACCAGGGCTCGACGGACTGAGAATAAAACTCGGTACTATGCGGATGCGTATCTTCGAGGGTTGTTCGGTTTGTCAGCAGAGACTCCAGCGTTTCAACCAACTGCGGAATGTCGCATCTGCGGAAAAAAAATTCGAGATAGCGAATCCAAGTCTCGTGGAATCGGGCCAGAGTGCTGGAGCAATGTTCTTCAAGTCGCGGAGTGTATGGCAAAGATAAAAGCGGAGGCTAAAGCAACATGATTATTCCACTGATTGCCAATGAGGGATACGCCGCCCATGGCCAAGGTTCTTCCCCCCTTTGAACACCCCATGAGGCGGGTAACATCGCACGGAACCAATGACTTTCAAAAACCTACCTACCAAAAAGGATTTCAGATGCGACGAATGAAAAATAGGATCTTCGACTTGGAGGTCCAATCTACCATGAGCGATGCTTTGAGCCCCAAGGCACGGAGGATGCTCGTTGAGTTGCTAGGCAAACGCGATGCAATGTTCTGGCCGTGGCGATGCTCGACGCAGCAAAGGCACTTGGAGCCAATGCCAGCGATCTATGAGCGACAGCGGAACTATCTTGATCGGTCGATTGGATCACCCATCAAGGCCGATGGTCGAGGTTCGTGGAAGGTCGCAGCAGCGACTCGGCTGGAGCTTATCGGGTCAAAGATGGTCGAAGCGATCAGTTCATCGGGTCAAGTCACAAGTCTTTTGATCACACCGCTTGGAGAGGCGATTGCAAGAGCGTTGGTTGGGCCTCGACTTCGTAGTCTCAATGATGTTTCGATCCTTTGGGTCAGACTCCAGCGACTTGCAGCGGAGCGATCACCGGTCAGTGAATCTCGGCTCTTTGGTCAGGCTCTTTTCGGAGATCCGGCTGATTGGGAGCATTGGTTCGAGGCGGTGCTTCCAATGCTTACCAGCGGTGCCGCAAGAGCAACGAGCGACACCCAGGGCCGTATCTACCTTGGACTGACAGCAACACCGCCACCGGAACACGTTGATGTTGAAGTCGAATGCAACCCGGATGCGGATGGATGGTATCTACAAGCCTTTGAGCAAGAACGGATTTTCCTCGACTCGTTGGAATCGGGCTCGGAGATCTTCATTCCACTTCCGGCATCTGGAGTTTAGGCCAATGACAGCAACAAGTGACAACAAAGCAGAGCTTTTGGCCGTGGCGGTTGCGTCTGGTCAAGCAATCAAAGACGCAGCGGAGGCTTGCGGATATTCCGTCAGTCGAGCTTACCACGTTAGCGCTTCGGTCGAGTTCAAAGGTCGCGTTGCAGAGATCCGGCAAACCGTTCTCGACGGTGCTGTCGGTCGATTGAATGCAGCAGCGACAAGGGCCGTGGATGCTCTTATCGCGGTGCTGGAAAGCGGAGAGGACAAAGACCGGATCACCGCCGCAAAGACGGTGCTGTCGCTTCTAGGGCCGATCAGCGAGCTTGGAGAGCTTCGGGCTCGGCTCGACCGGCTGGAGTACGGCAACACGCCAAAAGGGAGGGCCGGTTGATGAAAGATCCAAGGTTGATTGAGTTGCAGCGCCGGCTCGGATTGCCATTGCCATCGGGCTTGCCAAAGTTCGTACATGAGGACGGGTTGGAGCGACTCCAAGAGATTCAGAAAAAAGGCCTCGATGATGCGTTATGCGTCGAGTTCCAAAAGTGGGTTTTCGATGTTTGCAGGTGCTTTGGGTTTAATCCCAGAAAGGCAGATTGATTATGACAGTTCGGGAAATTGTTGCAGGGCTTCGCAAGAGGCTTGTCCGTTCAAAGGTTGAGCATGGCGATTGGGCCGGATACAAAGGATTGATGCAAGAGATCCTCGACGGAAAAGAGATCGATCCGTCAGAGGCAGAGGCGATCTTGGAATCGGTCGGCAAGTCATTCGATGATCTTGCCACGGATGCGGAGCTTTATCAAAAGCGGCTGGAGTGGTCGCGGATGATGGATGCAGCAAAGGCAGCGCAACCAGGGTACGAGTTGGTGCTTCGCAAGATCGATGCTTTGGAAAAGACCAAGCAGGATTTTCTTGCCAAGTTCAATCTGGATATGGGGCAGTTACAGGCACAGCGCACAGAGGTGTATGTCGTTGTGAATATGCTTACCAGTGCGGAGGCAGGGTTGCGACAGAACGTCCAAGACCCTTTTGTCCTCTTGGTCAGGGACGAAACCAAACGGGAGATCCTTGCACTGGTCGACCGTGAGCGTGAGTTGCAAGAACGAATAAGCGGCAACGACAAGCAGTCTTATAGATTCCTCGTACCAGATGCAAAGTCGGATTTGCAACAGTGCGAGCGTAACTACAAAATCACCGGGTTAGACAGCGACAAGAAAAAACTCGATGAGGCAAAGGGCCGACTTGCTGGACTGGAGCGTAACAAAGCGACAGCAGAGTCGATGTTGGCCGATGTTCGCAGGAGCATGTCAGACGTAAGAAAACGTCAAGATGAGATCGAGAAACGAGCCATGATACCATGAGCCACAACGAGACATTCCTGCCAATGGTTGAGCGACTCTTGCGACAAGTCGATCCTGAGAACCCAAGACCGATCTATCTGGTTGATGTTGCCACCGTCGAGGATAAGCGACTCGATGCGGGCATCGACTGGACTGCTTGGACTGGGCTCTTGATTGATTTGCAGTTACAGCAAGAACTAGAGCAACAAGGCCGATGGACTGGTCGAGGCTTCGCAACCCTCTTGCGACTCGACCGACTGGAGCTTGGGTTGCGGTTCGTTGCGGGTTGCGTGTTGCATGAGTACGCGCACCACTTGGAAAGTCTCGTTGACCATGAGCATCATTTCGACCAGCAAGTCGATCCAAAAGTCGCAGCAGCAAGGAAGCGGGCCGCCTTGATGTTGGCAGAGATCACGGCACTGTTGACAGCAGGGATTCCCAAGGAGAGCATTCAACAGAGGCCTCGTTGGTACGGGCATGAGCTTCCGTTCGTACGAGCGTGTTGCCATCTGTCGCACAGGGCAAACCAAGTCTTTGAGTCGATCAGGCCAGGGCACCTACGGTTCGTCAAGCCTTACCATTGGCAACCAGTCAGTGAGAGGCAGTTCGTCGAGGCTTGCGGCAACGAGATCCAAAGCAAAGATCCTCTTGTCACAATCCTGAGAACACCGCCGCCAAGAGAACTGGTTGAGCTTTGGGAGTCGATCACCGCCACCGGCTGATTGAATCCCTAGTCGCTTTCCGTGGCCGTAGCGCCACAGCTCGGAACCCTGGTTGCCATCCCGTTTAGGCGATCAGGGTTCTTTTATTTGATCACAAGCCAAAAACGAGCTTCTAGGATGCGTCAGGATGAGCGATGAGCATATCGGTCGACAATCGAGTCGACCAGGATGCTCGATGCGTCTATGGGCCGTTTAGGAGGTTCTCGACGGAGACAACCAGCAAGATCGTTTTTTGCGAATAGTTCAAAAACACAGCGGGTGTAGACTACACCTTTGAGAGGTGTTTTCAAGTTAAAACAAGTATTTGCGTCGAGGCTCGAAAAACGGTTATCTTGCGTTTTCGTTGGTGAATATGCAGATTGCAAGAGAGGCAAAAAGGCGGGCTATCAATTAGAAATCCGTTGCTCTATCCAACTGAGCTATGAGCCCGACTCGCACGCTATGAGTGTATCGACAAGAAGTCGATTCGAGAAGTCAACCAACGCGTCAAGCTTCTCCTATTCGTCCTGAGTTCCCATTCATTTTTTGGGTTCTTCAGGAATTATTGCGGGTAAAACATCAGAAGTTTTGGCCCCAGTGACTTCGTGCTCGTGATCGTAATCGAAAAACAACTGTGGCTAACGAATTGGGTTTTGGACCCTTGCGGAATTTTCAAGAGTCTGGTGGCCCAAACTCTGTCAGACGGGCTTCGAGTACGAGCAGGAGTACGAGCACGAAGATTGCCAGGAGCATCTACTCCTAGCCACAATCATTGCTGAAGAGCCATTTTTGGGTTTCCCTATCCCAAGTATCCTTGCGGGACTTGCTCAAGTCGCGATTGGTTGCTAAGCTAGCCCCCCCTCGAAGCAATATCTTCCTATTCATTTACTTGGCGACTATTTCCACAAGGGTTTATCCGTGGGTGTAAAGAAAACTGGCCGTGGGCGACGAAAAATCGGGCGAAAAAAGCGAAGAATGCGAGCCCGGATCCGCCATCGCAAGAAGTAGTGGCTTATCGCTCAGGACCCCTGCGCCGCTAAATCCTTGACCCCTGAACGGCCCCCCTGACGTAGTGTCTGTCGCGAGATTCGCAGAGATTGACAACACGACTTGGAGCCTTCGTCGGATTTGGCGGCCCTCGATGACGAAATCTCCCTCTAGGCCGAAGAGTTTGCCGAACCTTCCCAAGCGGCCCATCTGCCAAATCCATCGATTTTAGACAAGTTTTCTTGAGGATTTGGTGCAATGCGAAACTATACTGTCGCACTATAGCATCGTAGCGTGCCGAAGACGATACAGTGACGAAGTCGCAGTTGTGCCGATGTTTCGCCTGCGTCACTGGACCGACCATGGCACAGTTCCGGGGACTGTCTGATGAGGCTTATTGTGCAAGTTTCCCTCTTTTCCAATCTGCAAGCGATTCCAATGCGATTGTTTCTTACTCTTTTGCTTCTGGTCGGTTGCTCGATTTGTTCAGCGCAGAATTCAAGTCCTATCGACAACGGATTGGGAATCGCCGGGCGTAAGCTAGCAGACGGAGTTTTGACAGTCATTCCCCCGGACCAGAACGCCGAAGACACCGCGCTGGGCCCATTTGATTTGGATTTTGTCGCCAAACATCCAGAATTGGTTTGGTCTGAGCCCGATTTCCCCAACAACCAACCCAATTTTGCCTCGCCAGCAGAAACCTTGGTCGCACAGTCCAAGAATGTCACATTCCGCCACCCAGTCTGGGGTTTGGAATTCGCCTTTAAGCCGATGCGGCTGATCGAGGTGGACATTCCCAACACCACGGGAGTGATGGAAAAGAAAACCGTTTGGTATTTGGTGTATCGAGTTCGATATACCGGCAATGACCTGCAACCGGCGATCAAGGATCTGGCGGACTCTGAAGCGGTCCCAGGGGAGCCCCGAAAAGTGCAATTCGACTCCGTGAGGTTCATCCCCCGTTTCACCCTATTGTCAAAAGAACGCCGTTTGGCGATGGACTCTCAGATTTTGATGCCCGCAGTAGAAGCCATCGCTGCTCGGGAACGAGTGCCCGGTGGTCGACTGGTCGACCATATCGAAATCGCCCGTCAGGAGATCCCTGTGAGCAAAGGCCCCGAAGACGGAATTTGGGGGGTAGCGACTTGGACGGATGTCGATCCTCGATTGGACTTTTTTGCCATCGATGTACGTGGATTGACCAACGCCTATCAGATCCAGGTTGATTCGGGCAACGACAAGAAATACCTCCGCAGAACGCTTCGAATCTATTTTTGGCGTCCTGGGGATGCGTTGGACGTGGCAAAGGACAGGATTTACTTGGGCCCGCCAGCTTACGAGGACCCCGCACGGGTTAGCTATTTCTTGCAGCAATTTGGCCTAAAAGAACGCCTTGATTATCAGTGGATTTACCGCTAAGATTTCGCTCCCATTCAAAGCTGGGATCGATGTTCCCAGCGGATATTCACCGGCTCACAGCAGCCCTAGAGACCTAACTGACCAGCAATCATGGCACACAAAAAAGGACAGGGATCCACCCGAAACGGACGCGACTCGAATGCTCAACGCTTGGGCGTGAAGAAGTTCGGTGGTCAGCTGGTATCTCCAGGCAACATTCTGATTCGCCAAGTAGGGACCAAGTGGCGACCCGGTAGGAATGTAGGCATGGGCAACGACTACACCATTTTTGCCTTGATCGATGGAAACGTGTACTTCGATCAAGAAGGCCGCCGAATCAACGTCAAGCCGGTAGCAAACTAAAGCGAACTCTCAGCTGCTGCTGGAAGGCACCCGCTATGTTTGTCGATCGTGTGGAAATCGAGATCATTGCGGGCAGAGGCGGGGACGGCTGCATGGCCTTCCGCCGTGAAAAACACGTACCTCGCGGTGGACCCTGCGGAGGTGATGGGGGCAACGGTGGGAGCGTCATCATCCGTGCCAAATCAGGGGTCAACTCTTTGGTCTCCTTCGCACACCAACGCCACTGGCGAGCCGATCACGGTTCCCCAGGTCTTGGATCCGATTGCCATGGTCGCAATGGGAAAGACCTTTTCTTAGACGTCCCACCTGGCACGGTGTTAATCGATAAAGAAACCGGTTTGGAACTGCGCGATTTGGTCAACGACGGCGATCAAATCGTTGCGGCTCGCGGAGGCAAAGGAGGTTGGGGAAACACCCACTTCAAGGCCTCGACGAATCAAGCCCCCCGCGAGACAACTTCCGGTGGTTTGGGAGAAACCCGTCGGCTGATCCTGGAACTCAAGTCGATCGCTGATGTGGGGCTGATCGGGATGCCCAATGCAGGCAAGAGCACCATGCTCTCTCGGCTCTCACGTGCTCGACCGGAAATAGCCGATTATCCGTTCACCACCAAGTTTCCGAATCTTGGGCTCGTGCAAGCCGACATGGATCGCAGTTTTGTCCTGGCCGATATCCCTGGATTGATCGAGGGGGCTGCACAAGGACATGGGCTTGGACATGACTTCCTGCGTCATATCATGCGCGCCGGAATTCTAGTTCATCTGGTTGAACCTTGTCCGATGGATCAGACCGATCCGATTCTCAATTACAAAACCATCCGCAGCGAACTTTCGCACTATAGCCAGGAGCTGGCACAACGTCCTGAGATCGTTGTGGTCACGAAAGCCGAACTCCCGGGAGCTTCGGAGATTCACCACACTCTCTCGGAGGAACTCCAGCGCAAAGACATCCATCTAGTCAGCGCCGTAACTGGTTCTGGACTCCGGCAGTTGGTCCAGCGTATCGCCGACTTGTTAGCGGAGTATCGATCTCCCGCAAAGTAAACCTCATCGATTCGATATGTTCCTTGTCGATATTGGAAACAGCGGCCTGAGGGCCTGCAAAATCAACTGCGAAGGTCGCAAAGAATTCGATTTTGCAACAATTTCTAGTCCGGTCTACAAGCTTTCGTGGAGCTCAATCGGCCAGGAGATCAGCAAGCACCGCAAGCCCCCAGACGCCTCGGAGCATCGACTCTGGACGCACATCGACGATGATCAAGGCTATGACTGGCTTGTGCATCAAGTGACACGCTTCAAGCCATCGAAGGATCCATCGCCTTGGCGCATCGCCAGCGTCAACCGCAAGGCCTTGGATCGGCTTCTTGGCGCGATCGAGAAAATCTCCAAGCGATCCAATCGCCATGACAGCAGTTCCGTGCAGATCGTTGACCGCCGCAGTGTGGGAATCAACATCCAGGTCGATTATCCGGACAAGGTAGGGATCGATCGATTGCTCGCAGCCAAAGCGGCTATCCACTGGAGTGAAATTCAGGGGCTCGACAAGCCACTGATCGTCGTGCAAGCAGGGACTGCGCTGACGGTAGATTGGGTCGATTCCCAACGAAGATTTCAGGGGGGATCGATTCTTCCAGGAGTAGGACTGGCTCTGCAGTACCTAGCGGCCGGTACCGATCAGTTGCCATGGCTTCCTACCGACTCGATCGATCGGCTTCCTAGACTGCCCGGGAAGAACACCGAGGAGGCGATTGCAGCCGGTGTCCATGCATCGCTGGTCGGTGGGGTTGGATACTTGGTCGAAAGATATCGCGCAGAAGACGCACAGTTCGGCCAAGCACCCGTCGTGATTTCCGGAGGAGATGGTCGATTGGTTCTCGAACATATTCCAGCTCCTGCCACGTACATCGACAATCTAGTCTTATTAGGCCTTGCGCTTTGTGATCCCTCGTGAAACGTCGCAAAAGTGTGGCATTGCTGATCGAAACCTCGAACGCTTATGCTCGCGGTCTACTCGAAGGGATCGTCAAATATCACCGCGAGCATGACGCATGGTCTGTCTATCTTCCGGAGCAGGAGCGCGGTGCGGCACCACCGGCTTGGCTCAAAAACACTCGCATCGACGGAGCCATCGCTCGGATTGAAACCGATCGGATCGCCAAATCGGTGTCGAATCTCAAGGTGCCCGTGGTCGACGTAAGTTCGGCTCGACGCGTACCAAACGTTCCATGGATCGAGACAGACGATCAAGCCATCGCACAGCTTGCTTTCGAGCATTTATTCGAACGAGGGTTTCGCCATTTTGCCTACTGCGGTCCTAGGGGTTTGAATTGGTCGCGATGGAGAAGCCAAGGGTTTACGGCTCGCTGCAAGCAAGCTGGCTTTAAGTGCCTCTTGCACTGGACCCCCTCTCCATTTCGCACTTCCAGCACCAACGTTAACCAGGGCCAGTTGGCACGTTGGCTAAACGAACTTCCCAAACCCATCGGTCTTTTCTGTGCTTACGATATCACAGCCCAAGTCATCTTGGACCATTGCCGTAATCAAGGCATCGCAGTGCCCGAAGAAATTGCGGTCATCGGGGTCGATAACGACCCACTTTTGTGCGAACTGGCAAGACCAAGTTTAACCAGTATCGCGCCAGATGCTCTTGGGGCAGGGTACTATGCTGCGCAGTGGCTTGACCAAGCCATGTCGGATCGATCAACTATCAAACGGAGTAACTATTCGGCGCCCTTTCGACTCATGCCCCCGTTGGGATTGGTCTTGCGACAATCTACCGATATCACTGCGGTGGCAGACCCCCTTGTTGCCAAAGCTATCGAGTTTATCCGCAGCCACGCTTGTGATGGGATTCAAGTCGAGGATGTTCTCAGGCACGTCGCGTTGTCGAGACGAATGCTCGAAACTCGCTTTGTTGAAGCGATCGGCAAGACTCCGCATGCGATGATTGCGATGATTCGTTTGACACGCGCTAAAGAACTGCTTCAGCAAACCGATCTAAGCGTTGATGCGATCGCTCGTAAAGCCGGTTTTCAGCACGCTGAGTACATGAGCGTTGCGTTTAGAAAAGCCTTTGGCCAGCCTCCTGGGCGATATCGTCGTCAACATACTCGATCGTAAATTCCAACTTGCATTTTCGCTTCAGCGATTACAATTGAGCCAATCGCTACATTCTGATCGCCAGCGTTTTATTTCAGCCAATCCCTAGAGTTTGACTTACGAAGTCCGCTCGCGAACTATAACATCGCGCAAGCTATCCTAGTGCGATCGCTTCAACAATCACCGTCTTTGCATTCCGAGCCCTACGACGCAATGATTACCACCGTAAAGCCACACTATTTGTTGTTCTGCGAAGGAAATGCTGGCCCTGGGTTTGGATTTCCCGAAGACGACGCAAGCCGTTGGCGATTTGTTCTGGAAAACGTCGAAACTGGGCAGAAAATCGAAGCTTGGGATCACGAGGAAATCCTTCATCCGGATCGAATTTCGTTGATGGCTGTCATCCGGGGCCTCGAAGCCTTGGACCAACCCAGCAAAGTCACCCTCGTGACGACCAATCGCTATGTCGCTCGTGGACTTCAATACGGACTTGTGGAATGGCGAGAAAACGATTTTTGCTGGGAGCACTTTGGGTCGATCCAACCGATTCGCAACCAGGACCTATGGCGACGAGTGGATGTTGCTTTGAAGTACCACGAAGTCACTTGCCGCTGGATGGCTTACGATGCCCAGCAAGATCATATCGACGGCGACAGGCGCGATGTTCCAGTTGAAACGCTCGGAGCAACCGCTTCCCAAGAGTGCTCGATGCAGAATCAGGTTTATCAGTCGCCCCGATCCGGGTCTCGGTCCGACTCGCTCGCGGATGACTTACCCCAAACTCAAAAAAATCGCTCTACCAACCCTACCAGGTTGTACCAACCTGGTTTTTGGATCTGGAATTGCATCCTCCGCGTCGATAAGGTCCTGGTCGATGCACTGAAGTCCGCGTTGATGATCGACCCTAGTCCAGATAGTTATCGGGCGAAACGTTGAAGCCTAGATTCGTTATTCCCTTTTGAATCCCTCTGGAACCCCTAGTGCTGTGACTAATCCTATCGAATCAAGCGAGGCTGATTTTTTTCTGAGCGACTTTGATCGCTACCTGTTTGGTTCGGGAAAGCACTGGAAAATCTATGAAAAGCTAGGGTCGCATCCCCGAAACCTCGCTGGCGTTGAGGGCGTCAACTTCGCTCTCTGGGCCCCCAACGCACAAAGTGTCCAAATCGTCGGTGATTTTAATCAGTGGGATGGACAGTCCCACAAGATGAGGAAACAAGTACCCTCGGGTGTTTGGGAATTGTTTGTTCCAAATATCTCCTGTGGGATGAAATACAAATTTCGTGTCCATGCCATGGACGGACGAATCACAGACAAAGCAGATCCAATGGCTCTGTGGTCAGAACAACCCCCCAAAACCGCTTCGATCGTTCACCAACTGAACTACCAGTGGAACGATTCAAGTTGGATTCAAAAACGCTCAGAAAGTCGCACCTTGGATCAACCGATGTCGATCTACGAGGTTCATCTAGGTTCTTGGAAAAAGTGCCAAGATTCAAACCATGGATGGCTCGGTTATCGCGAACTTGCCCATCAATTGGTCGATTACTGCAAACAGTTAGGATTCACGCACCTGGAACTCATGCCCATCAGTGAGCATCCTTTCACAGGGTCATGGGGATACCAAACGACTGGATACTTTTCCGTAACGAGTCGATACGGTAGCCCCGAAGACTTTATGTACTTTGTAGATCACTGTCACCAAAATGGTATCGGTGTGATCATCGACTGGGTACCAGCCCATTTCCCACGCGATGCCCACGGTCTATATCGCTTCGACGGGTCCGCGCTGTATGAACACCAGGACCCTCGCCAAGGCGAACATCCCGATTGGGGGACCATGGTCTTTAATTACGGACGTCACGAAGTTCGCAATTTTCTCATCTCCAACGCCTTGTTTTGGTTCGATAAATTCCATATCGATGGACTGAGAGTCGATGCGGTTGCTTCGATGCTCTATTTGGACTATTCGCGGAAAGATGGAGAGTGGATACCCAATGAGCAAGGCGGTCGCGAAAATCTCGACGCGATCCATTTCCTGCGCGAGTTCAACCGCCAGTGCCATGCGCAGTTCCCAGGGATTCTGACCATTGCCGAAGAGTCGACCGCTTGGCCAGGTGTGAGCCACCCTGTGGATGTCGGAGGGTTGGGCTTCTCCATGAAATGGAATATGGGATGGATGAACGACACGCTCGGGTACATGAGACGCGATCCGATCTACCGCAAGCATCATCAGAACGATCTGACCTTTAGTCTGATCTACGCATACTCAGAAAATTTTCAACTGCCACTCTCGCACGACGAAGTCGTACACGGAAAAGGATCGCTCATCGGACAAATGCCAGGTGATCTCTGGCAGAAATTCGCTAATCTGCGACTTCTGTTCTCCTACATGTGGACTCATCCTGGCAAGAAGATGCTCTTCATGGGAGGAGAACTGGCGCAGTGGCATGAATGGAATCATGACTCCCAACTCCATTGGGAACTGCTTCAATGGGAAACGCACTCGGGAGTTCAACGTTTGATAGCCGATTTGAATCGACTCATGACCACCCACAAAGCCCTCCATCGCCATGACTTCAGCGGTGAGGGCTTTGAATGGGTCGATTGTCAAAATGCCCACGATAGCGTCCTAGGCTATCTTCGCAAATCGCACGCAACCCAAGATAACGCTCACCAGGATGAACATTTGCTCGTCTGCTGCAATTTTACCCCTGTGGTAAGACCGTATCGGATGGGTGTTCCATTTGCAGGATCCTATTGCGAGATCTTTAACAGCGACGCTCCGATTTATGGAGGATCAGGAGTGGGAAATCACGGTCTGCTCCACTCCGATGGCAATCTACCTTACCACGGTCAATCTGCTTCGTTGGAACTGACCCTACCTCCCTTGGGAGCGCTGATTCTCAAACCGATGCTGCAGAGCTCCTAGATACTCGCGTGCTCAGCGATCAATTGCTCGATCTCTTGACGCATCGTTGATCGAGCGAATTCGTCGGCAGCCATCAGTTGTGGATTCGTTGCATCGCCGAGATTCTTTTTTCCAATGACCAATCGTCCGCTTACTGCCACGACATCTCCGCGCATCCCTTGAGCTTTGACTTTAACACTCTTGTCATCGGATTTGTCCCACTCGACCGTGACGGTCAGAACTTGACCTGGTTGCATGAAATCAGCGAACTTTACGTTTCGGACTTCGTCGAGCGTCAACATCGCATTCTCAAAGTTATCCGTGGCATGGACCAACCACATCGATGCCTGAAACAGAGCTTCGAGCATCATCACCCCAGGCATCACGGGAAAAAGGGGAAAGTGATCGCGAAGGTAGTCTTCGTCCTTGTGCAGTTCCCTAGTGGCGACAATTCGTTGTCCTGGGATTAACTCAATAATTTTGTCCAGTTGTCGGTATCTCACGGGAAATTCTCAATCCTATTGTGATTCCAATGCCGCAATCAAACTCGACACCAGCTGACTTGCACTCTGCAAGGCTTGCTCCTGGGACTCTGCGGCACGCTCCAAGCATCGGACGATGGCTGACCCTACAATCAATCCATCGCTTACCGGGGCTAGCAACTTAACATGCTCGGGTTTGGAGATACCAAATCCGATACAAATCGGCAAGCTCGTTCTTGACTTGAGCCATCCGACTCGCTCGACGAGCCCTTCGGGTAATTGGGCCCTCTCTCCGGTAATACCCGTGACGCTCACAAAATACAGAAAACCACTGGAAGCTTCAGCGATCCGAAGGGCTCTCTCGGGTGGCGTCGTGGGTGTGACCAGTTGGACAAGATTGAAGTCGTGCTTGCGGCAAAGCGAAGACATCGCGTGGCTCTCTTCGACCAGCAAGTCCGGAACGATCACGCCGCTAAAACCCGCTTGTTTGGCAGCCAAAATGAACGACTCGGGGCCTTGCCGATGAATGATCGCATAAGAAACCATGGCAACCAGTGGCATCGACCATTGAGCGCGATCCGTTTGGATCTGGTCGAAGATCTGTTGAAGCTTAAGTTTATTGCCCAGAGCTCGTGTGTAGGAAGCTTGGATTACCGGCCCGTCGGCTATCGGATCGCTGTAAGGGAACCCCACTTCGGCCATGGAACAGCCGAGCTGCCCGAGCCTAGTGATCACCTTGGATGTAAAGGCCATGTTCGGATCACCTGCGGTCACAAAAGGCATGAAAGCCTTCTTGCCAGATGCCTTTAATCTTGCAAACAAATCATCGATCGCAGTCATACTAATCGCATTTCGTTGAGGTATTGATGGGGCTGCGGGCCCTTTGGCCGATCACCACTGCTGTCCGCGCAGTCGAGCGAGCTCAGCAGCATCTTTATCGCCACGGCCCGACAAGCAGATCACCAAATGCTCATCTTTCGACATGGACTTTGCGATCTGGGCTGCTTTGGCCAAAGCATGGCAGGTTTCCAGCGCCGTGAGAATTCCTTCGTTGCGAGCCAATAGATCAAACGCACCAAGCGCCTCATCGTCTCGGCACGAGGTGTATTGAACGCGTTGGGTGTCTTTCCAATAAGAGTGCTCAGGACCAACCCCAGGGTAATCCAAACCTGCAGAGATCGAATGCACGTCGCTGGTCTGGCCGTCGTCATCTTGCATCACATAACTGTAGGATCCGTGGAGAACTCCCGGAGATCCAAAGCTCAATGGCGATGCATGCTCCCCGGCGATCTGGCCACGCCCACCGGCTTCGACTCCCACGAGGCGAACGCTGGTGTCTTGGATGAATGGATAAAACATTCCCGCCGCATTGCTCCCCCCTCCAACGCACGCGACGATCACATCGGGAAGTCGCCCGATACTGCTCAGGCACTGCTCGCGGCATTCTTTCCCGATAACGCTTTGAAAGTCACGTACCATTTGCGGGAATGGATGAGGACCGATGACCGAGCCGATGATGTAGTGCGTGTGCTCGACACTCGACATCCAATCGCGCATCGCTTCGTTGACCGCGTCGCGCAGAGTCTTCGATCCACTTTCAACTGCCCTGACTTCGGCTCCCATAAGTCGCATACTAAAAACGTTCGGCTTTTGTCTGCGTACGTCCTCAGCTCCCATGTAGACCACACAAGGCAACCCAAAGTGAGCGCACGCCGTAGCGCTTGCTACACCGTGCTGACCAGCACCGGTTTCAGCGATCACGCGGGTCTTCTTCATCCGCAAAGTCAGCAACGCTTGACCTAGCGTGTTGTTGATCTTGTGCGCACCGGTGTGATTGAGATCCTCTCGCTTGAGCCAAATCTGAGCTCCCCCAAGCATTCCGCTGAGCCGCTTGGCATGATAAAGAGGCGAAGGTCTACCAACAAAACGATGCAACAACTCATCGAGCTCAGCTTGGAAATCCGGATCCCTGCGAGCTTTCTGGTATTCGACAACCAGTTCATCTAACGCTCTTGTCAGAGTCTCGGGAACATACCGGCCTCCAAAATCCCCGAATCGCCCCGTGGCATCAGGGACCTGCATCGAAGCTTGTGCTTTGGTAGGGGTCACGCTCGGCGATGTGGATTCGACGGTACTCATCGAGGTTTCCTTGAAGTGGCTGGGAAAGGACGGCTGAATGGCTCATGCCTGAGCTTTATTGTCGACGCGACACCAAAGCGGTCAAGCGATGAAAGGCTTCAGCCAACGAATTGCAAAAGTTCTTGGTAAGCCAAGAGGATTTGTTCGGTAGCGATGTCAATCTGCGCTTCAGTATTAAATCTTCCTATGCCAAATCGCAGGCTGCAGCGAGCTTGGTCCTGGCTCAATCCGATCCCCATCAAAACGTGACTAGGATGAGGCTCCGCAGAAGTGCACGCAGAGCCGCTGCTAACGGCTAGATTCGGGAGCTTGAGCATCAGAGATTGGCCATCGACTTTGGGAAACTCAACATTCAAATTACCCGGTAAACGATTCCATGCCGAACCATCCTTTGGATTTTGCTCGCACCACATTGGGCCATTGAGTTTGAGCCCCAGGATGCCTGTTTGTAACTTGCTCCAAAGCCGATCCCGAAGGCCTGCGATCCGAGGTAGTTCACTTGGTAACTGTTCGATGGAAATTTCCAAAGCCCGGCACATTCCAACAATACCCGGTGTATTTAGAGTTCCTGACCGCAGGTTGTTTTGATGGCCGCCGCCGACGATGATCGGTGCGATGCGGAGGTCTGGGTTGCAAATCAGCAATCCTCCAACTCCCCTGGGACCATAGAATTTATGAGCGGAAAAACTCAGTAAATCTGCTCCAATGGAGCGTGCATCGATCGGGATTTTCCCAACCCCTTGAGTTGCGTCCAAGTGCAAAGTCACTCCGTGAGACCGACAACGCTGAGCAATCGCTCGCATGTCCTGCAATGTTCCGATCTCGTTGTTTCCAAGGATGAGCGAGACCATAGCGATGTCATTTTCAAGAGACTCGCTAAGCAAATCCGGATCGTAAAGACCAGAAGATGTGGGTTCAATACCCCGTACCTGAAAGCCCGATTTGCCGAGTTTCTTCCCGCAGTCCAGTACCGCTTTGTGGTCGATACTACCAATCAAAACACCTCGCCTTTTCTGTCGCGGATGGAGACAAAAACCCAGGAGGGCTAAGTTGATACTCTCGGTCGCACCGCTGGTGAAAACCAAGTCCGCTTCGGGATTGCCAAGCAATTCGAGCATCCTCTGTTTGCTTTGCTCAACGATCCGCGCAGTCCGCCTACCGGCCTGATGAGTCACGCTCCCGGGATTCGCATACTCGGTGAGCATCCATGGAACCATCGCTTCGAGAACTCTTGGATCAACCGCCGTTGTCGCGTGATTGTCCAGATAGATCTCTTTGCTAAATTCTGAAATGCTCACTTGGACTTTCTTCCGACTTGACTGCTTCACTGCGAATCGTTTCCAAGGATTATAACCCGTTTGCTACCGATTCCTAACAACCAAAAACCAAGGCTTTTTTGGGCGATTTGCAGGGACTTTCGCGATCATGACCCCGATAGGTCGCTGGAAAGACCACCCTTTGCAGTTATACTGGTCCGCGACGCCTTCCCCCCCCCTAGCGACACTCATTGTCGGCTTTCCCAACTCTTTGCATTCCGATGGCAACCCTTCCAACGGTCCATAGGCTTGCCATCGATCAGCTAATGATTCGCATGATGCATTTGCGTTCTTTAAGTATCCTACTGGCGATTGTTCTTGGCGCAGCTACCGCTAGGCCAAGCATTGCGCAAATCGACTTCAATCAGCAAGTCCGTCCGATTCTGGCCAATCATTGCTTGCAATGCCATGGTCCGGATGCTCAGAATCGACAAGCCGACCTGCGACTGGATGTCTCTTCAGAGGCGATGAAATCGGCGGTTGTTGCCGGCCAAGTCGAAAACAGCCCACTGATCCATCGCATTGAATCTGCGGATCCTGATGAAGTGATGCCACCTGGGCATCTGGGTAAACCCCTAAGTACCCAGCAGCGGGAGATCCTCAAAGCCTGGGTCTCCCAAGGTGCCAAGTACTCCGAGCATTGGTCTTTTGAACCCATCGGAGATTCCAGCCAACTGCTCAAGCAGGCAACCGATGAATCGACGGCAAGCGAGCTTCCAATCGATCGATTTATCCAACGCTCGCTGGATAAGGCCGGACTGAAACGTTCGCAAGAGTTGTCTAAGGAATCGTTGATTCGCCGCGTTTGGCTGGATTTGACGGGACTGCCACCGACAAGCCAGGAACTCGACGCACTCAAAACCGATGCAGATCCCGCCTCGATCGACAAAGCGATCGATCGATTGCTAGAGTCTCCAAGATACGCCGAGCGATGGGGTAAACACTGGCTCGATATCGCTAGATACGCCGATACCCATGGCGGAGCAGCTATTGGATTTACAAGTTTTCCGTTCTCGTACACTTACCGCGACTATGTCATCGGTGCGATCCAAAACGACTTGCCCTTCGATCAATTCATTCTTCAGCAGATCGCCGCAGACCAATTGGAATTACCCGAGAACGACCCGAGGCTTGCGGCCCTGGGATTTCTAACCGTCGGAATGCAGTTTCGCAACTATCACGATACGATCGATGATCGGATCGATGTCATCACGCGTGGCTTAATGGGACTGACAGTCACCTGCGCTCTATGCCACGACCATAAATTCGATCCGATACCCACCTCCGACTACTACGCCTTGGTGGCTTCGATCGCACCTAGCAACCCTCCGGAGTCTCTTCCTGTCATCGGAAAAGCAACCGATGCGAACGCTCAATCGGATTACGAGAAACAACTGGCCGTTTTGACCCATAGGCATCAGCAGTTTGCAAGAGAACAAAACGAGGTCATGCGAAGCCGTCTGCGAATGCAAGTTGGTCTCTATCTGACGGAAATCGCAAAAGGAGCCGTCGAAGCAGATCTTGCTACCGCGTTTCTATCCTATCGAACCGATGAAGTCCGACCCGCGATTGTCAATCGTTGGCTTAAGTACTTAAAGGAACTCAATCAAGACGATCCGGTTTTTTACGTTTGGTTCCAAGCCCGTGCCTGGGAACCCATCAGCGAAGAAGACTTTGCTAAGAAAATCCAAGAGTTAGTCGCGAAACTCAAGTCTGAGCTAGACGCCGCCGGCTTTAAACCCGAGACGATTCATAAGCTCTCTGGGGACCCACCTCAATGGAATCCATTGCTGCTAGATGCTCTTTCCCAAAAGCCACCCAAGTCGATCTACGAGTTGGCCAATCTCTACGGTGACGTCTTTGCTCAGGAACACAAGCAGTGGCTGAGTGCATTGCTACAAACGTCGCTCGAAGCGATACCCGGAGCGACCATTCAACCCGACGATCACCCCGAGCACCAAACCATCAACAGCCCTTCGCATCGACAACTCCGACATCATCTCTACGGGCCAGATACCCCATTTGATATCCCCGACCACGAAGCTTCAAAACTGACCAACAGAACCATCGCCGACATGATCAATGGCAAGAAAGGTGCAATCCACCAATTGAACCTCTCTTCACCCGGTGCTCCTCCGCGCGCGATGGTCTTGCAAGAGACTCCCAAGCCACCGCAGCAGACTATTTATCTTCGAGGCAACCCTCTGTCCCGAGGTGCTGTCGTTTTGCCAGGATTCCTAACGGCACTTGGCCAAGGAACCAAATCCGAGTCCTTCCAAGACGGTAAGCGGCGACTGGGCCTGGCTCGCGCTGTGATCGCTCAGGAAAATCCGCTGACGGCTCGAGTCATTGTCAATTGGGTTTGGCAGCAGCATTTTGGTGTGGGACTGGTTCGCACTACCGATGACTTCGGAACGCGCGGTCAGCCACCAACTCATCCGGAACTGCTTGATTTCCTAGCCGACGAATTTCGCAAGAATGGATGGTCGTTGCGATGGTTGCACAAGCAGATTCTAGCGACCAAGGTATACCGTCAAGCCTGCGTCGAAGATCCCAGCAAACGACAAATCGATCCGGAGAATCGGCTTTTGTGGCGCATGCCTCGAAGGCGACTGGATTTTGAAGCCATGCGCGATGCGATGCTTTGGACCTCTGGGGAATTGGATTTGACCCAAGGTGGTAGACCCGTGGACTTTGAAGCCAATCCCACGTCGGTACGCAGGAGCGTGTATGGCTTTGTTAACCGCGATATCGTATCTCCACTGATGAGCACCTTCGATGTAGCAAACCCAAACTCTTGTACCGCTAAACGTCCGGAAACCACCGTGCCTCAGCAAACCCTTTTTGCACTCAATAGCGAGTTTATCCAAGATCGAGCGGCTAAGATCGCCTCGGCCTCCAAAAAGGATTCGGATCAGAACAACACCCAAAGAGTTTCCGAGTTGTTCCGCAGAATCCTAGGTCGCGATCCGAAAACCGACGAAGAGCAATTGGCATTAAAGTTTATCGAGGAGTCCAACACGCCGAGCCTCGAAGGCCAAAGCTCAGATCCACAAATCGCTTGGACGCAACTTGCTCATGCTCTGCTGGCATCCAACGAATTTACCTTCATCGATTAAGAACCTCTGGAATCTCAGGAGCCTTCCCATGGACCCAATTCAATCCAATAGCTCGATGCCGCGCCGGCATTGGATGCGAAGTTGTGGGATGGGTTTTGGTGGACTGGCTCTTTCAAGCATGCTCGCATCGTCATCCAGAGGGTTTGCGCAAGACGGATCGCAAGGCTTGGCGACCCAAGGTGCTTTGCCTCTGCATTTTGCGGGCAAGGCCAAGCATGTTATCCATGTGTTTTTGAATGGTGGGGTTTCGCAAGTCGATACGTTTGACCCAAAACCCGAGTTGACCAAACGAGCCGGCCAAATCCTGCCCTTCGAGAATCTCAAGACCGAGCGAAAGACCGGAGTGGCCTTGCCATCCCCCTTTGCCTTTGCGCAGCATGGGCAAAGTGGAATCCCTGTAAGCGATCTGTTTCCTAAACTCGCCCAGTGCGTCGACGAGATGACCATCATTCGTTCCATGAATGCCGAGCTGCCAAGCCATGAGCTGTCGCTCATGCTCATGAACACAGGAGATCAGCGACTGGTACGCCCAAGCCTAGGTTCATGGTTGACTTGGGGCATGGGGACCATCAATGAGAACTTACCAGCGTTTGTTGCCCTATGCCCAGGTGGCTTGCCCGTAGGAGGGGCCGGGAACTGGCGAAGCGCCTTTCTTCCAGGAGCTTACCAAGGCACGCGTGTCGATACGTCCAAGAACGACACATCCAAACTGATCGACCATTTGCAGAACAAGCGACTCTCGGCAAGCCAGCAATCCAAGCAGTTTGAGCTTTTGCAGCAACTGAACCAAAAGCACTTCGAAGAGCGTCCTGGGGAGGCGGCCATCGAGGCACGGCGCAAGAGTTTCGAACTTGCTTATCGCATGCAGACCGAAGCAAGCGAGGCGTTTGATATCTCGAAAGAACCCGAGCACATCTTGAAAATGTACGGGGAGGGGCCACAGAATCGACAATTGCTCATCGCCCGGCGTCTGGTCGAACGAGGGGTTCGCTTTGTGCAGACCTGGCACGGTGAGATGCAACCATGGGACAGCCACTCAAACATTCAGCAAGAGCATCGCAAAGTTGCTAACGAGTGCGATTCCGGACTTGCCGCATTGCTGATCGATCTGAAACAACGTGGATTGCTAGACCAGACGCTGGTACTTTGTACAGGCGAGTTTGGAAGAACTCCCACCGTGGAGATGGGTCAAGACGGTGGTGGTGCCAGTCAGGGTCGCGACCACAACCACTGGGGCTTTTCGTTGTGGATGGCAGGAGGTGGAATCCGACGCGGAATGGTCTACGGGTCAACCGACGAGTTCGGATTCAAAGCGGTCGAAAATCCGGTGTCGATCCATGATTTGCATGCGACCATTCTGCATTTGATGGGCTACGACCATCAGCGCATGACATTCAGGTATGCCGGTCGCGATTTCAGATTGACCGACGTCCATGGAAACGTTCTACAGGCCATCTTGGCCTGATCTGATTGACAAAATTTCGAGTCCGAGTTTCTGCGATCTGCAAACGCAGCAAGTGCCAGATAAAAAACGAACCATTTCGTTGACAAAATCTCTACAAGCCCACAATGAAACATTGGGGACTTAACGTCCCTTCGAGTTTCTATCGAGATAGATCAGGGCACTTGGATTAGGATTTTAAATATGACCGATCTTGCACGACTCATGCACCGCTACCGGATCGCAAGAAGGTATTTGCGCAAACATTCCCGCACACTTTGGGAAAAGTTCGAAAGCCGATGGTTCGCGTTTCGCGCATCGATGCGTTATTTCCCACCGAAGTTAGAGGAGCCAACAGGACTCTACGGCGAAAGGCTCGCGGTGGAATACTTGAAGCGTTGCGGCTATTTCATTTTGGAACGCTCCTACCGCAGTCCGATGGGAGAAATCGATATCATCGCGGCTTGGAAAGCGACCAAGGTCGTGTTTGTGGAGGTCAAGACTTGGAGCAAGCAGAAAGACAACCAAGGAGGGCCGGCCGATGCGGTCGATGATGTCAAACAGCGAAAAATCTGTCGCACTGCCCTTCATTACGCCAAACGACATGGCTTGCTCGATACGCCGGGTCGATTCGATGTCATCGAAGTCGTCTTAGGGAGTGATCCCGGGCACCCGAGTTTTCGGCATATCCAAGACGCGTTTGAAAGCCACGAAGTTTTTCAGATGCACGCCTGATCCGATTGTGGTTCCTCAATCAGATTCGACTTGGAGCTTCTTCTTCCAAGATGCGATTTGATCGGTGACAAAATCCGGGCCGCTAGAACCATAGGATCGGTAGCTGGCCACCGCGCCATCGACACCTAAGCTTTTGCGAAGGATCGCACCATCGAACCCAGAATCCACTTTTCTGAAGTCATCATCGCTGAGCTGACTGAGTGTTTTGTTCTGTTCTTTAGCCATTGCAACCAACGCGCCCACTTTGTGGTGTGCGGTTCGCTGAGGCACTCCTTGCATCATGATGGCCTCCATCAGGGCGGTCGCATCGAGGTAGCCTTGATCAAGCCTCTTAGAAATCGACTCGACTTGCAACACAGATCCTCGGACGATCGGCACGGCAAGCTCCAAACATGCGATTACGGTATCGAACGCATCGAAAAGCGGTGGTTTGTCCTCTTGCAAATCGCGATTGTAGGCAAGCGGAAGACCTTTGAGCAGGACCAGCAGAGTTTGCAGCGACCCGATCACTCTGGCAGATTTCCCTCGCGTTAATTCGAGCGTATCGGGATTGACCTTCTGCGGCATGATGGAACTGCCTGTGCAGAAGGCTTGAGGCAATTTGATAAAGCCGAATTCGGTGGTTGACCAAAGGATCCACTCTTCGGCCCAACCGCTCAGGTGCGTTGCAATCATGCTCAAAACGAAAACCGATTCGACGGCGAAATCCCGGTCGCTGCTGATGTCGATGCTGTTTGCTGCAACCGACTCGAATCCTAAAAGCTCCGCGGTCAGGTGCCTATCGATCGGCATGCTAGTGCCCGCCACGGCTGCGCCACCCAAAGGGCAAATATTGACTCGCCGACGGCAATCGGCAACGCGCAAACGGTCCCGATTGAGTTTTTCGATGTAAGCCAGCCAGTAGTGGGCCGCCAAAACCGGTTGGGCGCGTTGCATGTGAGTGTAGGCGGGAAGGATCACACCGGCATCTTGCTCGCAGCGTGAAAGATAAGCCCGTTGGAGTTCTTCTAACAAGCGATCCACGGTGTCGAGTCCTTCTCGAACCCATAGGCGCAAGTCCGTTGCGATTTGATCGTTGCGGGAACGAGCCGTATGCAGCTTTCGACCAACATCCCCAAGGGCATCGATCAACGCTTGCTCAATATGCATGTGGATGTCTTCAAGTTCGATCTTAAACGGCAGTTCCTTGCGATCGATCAAGCCTTGGATTCGAATCAACTCGGCTTCGATCTGTGCGAACTCATCTTGGGTGAGAATCCCTTGTTTGGCCAACATCCTTGCGTGGGCAATCGATCCGCGAATGTCGTGCCTGTAGAGTCGGTGGTCGAACGAAATACTCTCGCTGAACTTTGCCAACGATTGATCCATGTCACCGGAGAAAACACCGCTTCGAGATAGTGAGCTCAAGTCAAAAGCCTTGGAAAATCAGGAGGATTAGGATAGACCGTCAATAAAAAATTTAGCTCTTCAGGAGTTATTGTGGCTACTCGAAGCGGTCTAGTATAGCGATTCAGGCAATTAGTCAACAAATTACCGTGGACCGCTTCGCTCAATCATCGTCATCGCAGCGGTTCAAACAGCCATCGAGTAGCACAGCTTGCGATTATTCAAAAGCAAGCACCGAGTAAGGGCCCAACTGGCTTGCTCCATCGACCCCGGCAACCGCGATGGCTTGGACTTTGTTTTCGGGACTCTCTGGGGGTCCAAGTTCAAGACTCAAGGTATCGGGGCCATGGATCGAGGTTTCCCAGAGTCCGTTGATGAATCGATGCACGCACCATCGGCGCACGGCTTGCTGATTCGAAACTTCCCAAACGACTTTAGTGGGGGATGCGTCTGAGGATTGGGCGACTTGGGAAAGCTCAGGTTTTGCAATTTTCTCAACCTTTAGCCATGGTGTTTGAGGGGTTAGCGCCGGTGTCAGGTAGGTATTGGACTTCAATCGGTCCGAAAGGCCTTCACGGTTCTCCATGATGGCTTTCATGCTGAAGTGGATGGTACCGGAGCTACCTTGTAGAGTTCTCGCCAGGAATACTTGATCCTCGATTTGCTCGACCGTGAAGGGACGATTTTTATCACCAATTCGACTGGTGAAAATTCCAGGAGCGATCAACCGGCCTTGGGTGTTCTGACTGACCCACCATTGTAGCAAGGCGGGAAAACTCTGTTGCTTGGCATGGATGGGCCAGTACAGTTGGGGAGAGTAGTAATCGCACCAGCCTTCGTTGAGCCATAGCTTGCCGTCGGCATAGAGTTTCTCGTACTGGTTGAATCCTTGCACGCTTGCAGGATAGCCTGGTTTCCAGATTCCAAATGGACTGATTCCAAACTTCACATGAGGCTTGGTCCCTTTGATTTGAAGATACAGACTTCGGATGAACTGGTTCATCTGATCCCTTCGCCAATCGTCTCGAGCGAGATCTCCACCTGAGCGTTTGTAGTTTTCCCAGGCTGGATCGTCTGGAAATGGGATATCATCGATGGGATAGGGGTAAAAGTAGTCATCGATATGTACCCCGTCGATATCGTATCGCTGGACAACATCCATGAAGACTTTCAAAGTATGTTCCCGTGATTTCGGTTCACCTGGATCCAGCCACAAGTACGAGGTTTTGTCGTTGCCATACCGTTTGACCAATTCCGGGTGCTTGCTGCTGATATGATCGGGAGATTCGGTGTACTTTTGTCCGGAGTTGCGAGCCCTGTAGGGATTGAACCAAGCGTGGAGTTCCATACCACGGCGATGAGTCTGATCGATCCAAAAGGCTAACGGGTCGTAGAATGGTTCGGGGGGCTGCCCCTGCGTGCCGGTGAGGTAATAGCTCCAAGGCTCGTGCTTGCTTTCGTACAACGCATCGCATGAGGTTCTAACTTGTAGGACGATCGCATTGAGCCCGAGTTCCTGGCATCGATCCAGGATCTTGATGGCCTCTGATTTCTGCTCGTCAGAGCCAAGTCCTGGTTTGGTGGGCCAATCGATATTGGCAACCGTTGCGACCCAGACACCGCGGAATTCTCGCGGAGGATCCGGCAACGGGGGCAGTTCGGATTGGTTTTGTGCCAAAGCCGATTGGTCTAGCGACAGCCCAATCGATGCGATCAACAGAACAACAAGTGCCAGGATGCGGCAACCAACGAGCTTTGGAAGCATATAGTTTCGATCGTTTTTTGGGTCTAAGTTCTCAGAAGTGAATTACCAGGAAGGCTGGAGTTACCTCAAGATTGGGCAGATGTCGAACCAGGACCGGCCTTGTCGTTCCATCCATTCGCTCGATTCGCTTGGGCCCCACATCCCAGGTTCGTACGTGAAAAGCTGGGGTGCCGCAGGGCTTCGCCAAGCAGCGATGATTGGATCCATGATTCGCCATGCTTGCTCGACTTCGTCGCTGCGTGCAAACAGACCTGGATCACCGAGCATTGCATCAAGGAGCAAGCGTTGGTAGGCATCGGGTAGTTCTTTGCCGCTGGAGTCGAATCGGAAATCCAGTTCGCTGAGCCTTAGCCGCATATCGGAATCGGGGACTTTGGACTGGAAGTAAATCTGAACACCTTCGGCGGGCTGGATCTGAATCACCAGTCGATTGGCTTCGGGTCGATAGGACTTTTGTTCTCCGAATAGCAGATGAGGAGGTTCCCTGAACTGGATAACGATTTGCGTGGTTCGGCAACTCATGGCTTTGCCGCTTCGCAGGTAGAAAGGAACGCCTCGCCAACGCCAATTATCGATGTAGAACTTGAGACCTGCAAAGGTCTCGATTTGACTCTCCTTGGGCACTCCCTCTTCGTCCAGATAGCCTTGGTATTGACCTCGGATCCCGAACTCGGAAAAGTCGCTACCGTGATAGGGTCGGACCGCTTGGAGCACTTTGACTTTTTCGTCTCGAACGAATTCGCCTGTGTAGCGAACCGGGGCTTCCATGGCGGTAACCATCATCAATTGAAACAGGTGGTTTTGGAACATGTCCCGCAGAACCCCCGATTTATCGTAGTAACCACCTCGCCGTCCTACCACGACTTCTTCAGCCACCGTGATCTGGACGTGATCGACGTAATTGCGGTTCCAGATCGGTTCGAAGATGGTGTTTCCAAACCGCAAGACCAGGATGTTCTGAACGGTTTCCTTTCCTAGGTAGTGATCGATCCGGTAGATTTGATCTTCGCGAAAGGTGCGGTGGATCGATTCGTTGAGCACTTGGGCACTTGCAAGATCGGTACCAAATGGTTTCTCGATCACGACGCGCCTATGGCCGACAGAGTCGTCGTGCAAACCGGCTTTTCCAAGCTGATCGATGGCCGTCGCATACAACTGTGGCATGGTCGAGAGATAATAGGTTCGATCGGCTGGCTTGGAGTCTTCTATCTGATCGAGGAATGCTGCTAGTTTGTGAAAATCTTCCGTGCTGGAAATATCGGCCGGGTGATAGTAGATGGCTTGGGCAAAGGCTTCCCAACTCGTTGCATCGAAATCCCCTTTAGAGAACTGGGCCGTCGATTCGCTCAAGGAGGTTCTCCATTGCTCCGAAGTGAAATTGCTTCGGGCCACACCGACGATACGTGAATTCTTGGGCAAACGTCCCCGTTGGAATTGTCGGTAGAGTGCTGGAATCAACTTACGGCTGGTCAGATCACCTGATGCACCGAAAATGACCATCGTATGGGACATCGTTGCGTTCCTGATTTACATGTCTGGTATATGATGTGTATCACCGCGGCACCCATTGTGCCGTAGGGTTGGTCGGAATACAACGAGAAGCCAATGCAAGACCGGGCAAATCGGATGAACTCACAACAAATTACCTTCTATTTAGTGCGTCACGCCCAGTCGGCAAACAATGCCAACCCAGAACCACAGCGAATCCCCGATCCTCCCATCACCGCCCTAGGTATTCAGCAGGCTCATGCCCTTGCGAGCATAGCACCCGAACTTGCCCCGACCCATCTGTACACCAGCCCTTTTTTAAGAACGCTTCAGACTACCGCTCCGCTTGCTAATCGGTTGAAAATTACCCCATTTGTCAAAGCCGATTTATACGAGCAAGGTGGGTGCTACCGAGGCTATCGGATCGACGATCGAACTCCCGAACCTGGGTTGGGACGATCGCAAATCGAGTCCCTTCACCCAAATTGGAAAATCGACCAAGCCATCGATCAGTCGGGTTGGAACAAACTGACAAGCTACGAAAACCTCGAGCAAGCATGCCAGAGAGCCAAGAGTGTCTCGAAATGGCTCACCGAGCATCCTTGGCCAGCCAATGCACGCGTGATGCTAGTGATTCATGCCGATTTCAAAATCCGATTGCTCGAATCACTGCTCGAGGATCTGGACATCGAAGATCGACTCGGTTCGGTTATCAACACCGCTTGGACGACCGTGCACTGGACTCAAGGCCGATGCAAACTCGATCGCTATAACGTGCATGAACATTTAAAGCCCCATTTGGTGTCGAGTTGATTGGGCTATCGAATCATCTTGTAAAGGACTTGCGAAGGAGCTCTAAGCTTTTAGGAATCGCCGTTTTGTAGTCTTCCTTTCCTTCGAATTCCAGCGATACCCACCCACGATAGTTCGCTTTACGCATCAGCTCACCAATGCGTTGGTAATCCAAATCCAGGGTGTACCACTCGCCCCCCCCATAATAAGTCTTGGCTTGCAAGAGCACGGCCTTAGGAGCTAGCTTCGCGAGTTTTTCGTAAGGGCTTTCCAGGAAGTTGCCCGTATCGAGTGTGACTTGAAGCCACGGCGAATTGACTGCATCGACGATTCTAAGGACTCCTTCGGGGGTCAGGCCTAAGCCCCAGTGGTTTTCTAGTCCCAGGACAACTCCGCATTTCTGCGCAACTGGCAAACAGCGTTCGAGGGCATCGATCACCCATGGAAAGCCATCCTCTTCGGTGTAACCTGCAAGAGGAGGTTCAATGCCTCGGTTGGCCATAAGCTCATCAAAATTCTTGCTGGTTCCCCAACGTCCCGTGTTGACTCTCATCGTCGGGATCCCAAGCGCATAGCAAAGCTCAATTTGACCGATCGTAAGCTCGATATTGTTGCGGCGGACTTCGGGATCTGGCGAGACAAACCCTTGGTGGGTCGACATCCCGTAGAGAGCCAATCCCGAGAGCAAGGCTTTTCGTTTGATGTCCTGCAAGGCTGCTCGGCTAAGCATTTCGGTTTGAGAGATCTGATAAAGCAGGATCTCAACCCCATCAAAACCATAATCGCCCGCGATTTCAATGCACTTGCCGACATCCTTGAACTCCTCGTTCTTGAACCTCCAGAGCGAATACGTTGAGATCCCGATCGGCAAGGTCGTTCGGGCTCCACCCGATGGCTCTGCTGCATTGGCGATGGCACTTGCAGGCCCCATGCTGCTGGCTGCCCCAAGCGCTGCAGTTCCAAGGACGGAACCGAGCATGCCACCAAAATGACGACGATTTAAAAACGATGCGTTCATAATCAAGTAATGTCCTTAACCAGCGTTGGTCGTAGCCTGATAGGCCTGGGATTGGTTCGTTGAAAGGGTTAAAAAGTTCCGCAGCAAGCCGATACCATTGGCTTGGCTCTTTTCAGGATGGAACTGAGTTGCAAGCAAATTGCCACGTCGGATCGCTGCGCAAAACTCGTATCCATACTGACTAGTCAGCCAGCCTTGGCTTTCGTTCTCCAGAACTGCGTGGTAACTGTGGACGAAGTAAAAGTATGGCTTAGGAACCATTCCACGGAGCATCGGATCGTTTGGGCCCATTCGTGAATCCACTTGATTCCAGCCCATGTGCGGCACTTTCAAAGAACGATCGCCAAACTCAAACTTAATGACCTTGCCCTTGACGATCCCAAGTCCTTGAAACTCACCTCCTTCGAAGCTCATATCAAGCAGGAGTTGTAGCCCCAAGCAAATACCAAGAAAGTTCCTATCGGCGGCGACCCAATCGGTGATAAAGCCGACCCAGTCGCGACGTCGCAATTGATCGATCGCATCGCGAAAAGCCCCGACGCCAGGGAGAATCAAATGGTTTACATCCCGAAGTTCCGCATAAGACTCGCTGACGATCGGGATCCCTCCTGCCCGTTCAACACCCTTGGAAACGCTGCGTAGGTTTCCCATCTGGTAATCGATTATTCCAACCCTTGGCAATTGGCTCATGAGTCTTAGGGCTTTTGAAGTGGCAATCATCCGTTCAGTGGTCAGTGGCCGCACGGGAGATTCGACCCCTGAAGCGACCTGGAATAGAGTTCATTAGGGATTGTCCCAGGGTTCCTGGCAAGCTGACTTGGAGCTGGAAAAAATCAATTTGTTTGGTTTTGTCTCGAATCGAGACATGGGATTAGTAAATTTGGCAGTTGGGCTTCGAAAGATAAGTAAAAAGCGTGGTATTCGCAGTAACAAATTTACAAGCGATGGCAACGTTTTTTACAACTTAGGCACCAAAACTACCAATCCGTAGCCTGAGCCATTGCAAAACGCTGAAAAAACCCCCTCTGGGGGAAACTTGGTTTTTTTGGTCCGGCACTTGCATTTACCTGTTTTCATCTCCTTAAAGGTCGAATTGGCGAACCAATCCGGTTCCCATGGCGTCGAACCAGTAGAAGGAGATCGTTTGGTTCCAACGTGTGGAGCTTGTCCCGTTAAGCCGGCAACAGAGGATCGGGTCTTATACTGGTTCCTGTTCTGTTGGTATGGCAGGAGGCGAAAAGAAGATGAATAGCGACTACAAAATTGCACTGATTAGGGAACTGAGAGATCAGCAGGTCCGTTTTGCGCCCCGGAACAAGCGGAGCGAGCAGGCCGACCGCGCCGAGAAACTATTGACGGAATTGGATCCGGTCAAGGAGTATCCTTTCGACTTCCTGTTCTATCGTGTAACAGAAGTCCGCCCCGATGCGCACTCGATGCGGTTGGTCAAGGGTGAGGATGCTCTTCATGATCTGCGCCTTTTCGTCGAAGACATCACCGACTCGATGAATCTGCGGCTCGAAGAAGCCTCTGAACCGGTCCACACGGTCGAAGAACTCAGCAAGCGATTCAACGTCTCGACCAAAACCATTTCGCGATGGCGCGAACAAGGCTTAGTGTCTCGACGGTTCATCTCCGAAGGCCGAAAGCGAGTGGGTTTTCTCCATTCAAGCGTCGAGCGCTTTGTCACTCAAAACAGACTTAGGATTGAACGCGGCGAACGCTTCAGCCAAATGTCCGAACTCGAACGTGACGAAATCATCGATCGAGCTCGGCGATTGGCCTCCCAAGGAGAAAATTTGACGGAAGTGATCCGCCAAGTTTCCAATGACGTCCATCGAAGTGTCGAAACGGTCCGTTACACCATCAAAAACTTTGACAGAAAGTACCCTGCCATGGCCGTGTTTCCAGAGCAACGGGAGACACTCTCCGAAGAAGACAAGCGAGCTCTCTACCAGCAATATCTGCGTGGAGTCTCAACGATTATGCTTGCGAAACGTTACAAACGAACTCGCAACAGCATCATTCGCATTCTCAACGAGCAGCGTGCACTGAAGATCAAAGAACTGGCATTGGATTACGTACCGAGCCCGGAATTTGAAAAGGACTCCAACGTCCATCAAATCCTGGCCGAAACGCCAAACGCAATCTCGCCGTCCCGACGCATGCGTGCTCCAAGCGGACTGCCAGCCTACCTTGCTTCGCTCTACGAAGTCCCCCTTCTGGAGCCGCAGCAAGAAGTGCACTTGTTCCGCAAGATGAACTTCTTGAAATACAAAGCGACCAAGCTTCTCGATAAACTCGATCCAAAGGCACCCTCGGTAGCCCTGATGGATCAGATCGAGAAACTCTACGAAGACGCTTTGTCGGTCAAGAATAAAATCGTCCAGGCCAATTTGCGACTCGTCGTCTCGATCGCCAAACGGCATGTCGGAGCCTCCGGTGACTTGTTCGGCCTGATCAGCGACGGCAACGTCTCGCTGATGCGTGCGGTCGATAAATTCGACTACACCCGTGGCTTTAAGTTCAGTACTTATGCGCACTGGGCAATTCGCAAGAATTTCGCAAGGTCGATCCCTGATGAGTTCAAGCACCGTGAGCGATTCCGAACCAGTTCCGAAGAAGTCTTCCAAAGCCGTGAAGATGCTCGCGCGGATCACTTGGCCGTCGAAATCGATCAGCAATCCCGTGCCGATCAAATCGGAAAGATCCTTCACACTCTCGACGAACGCGAACAGCAAATCATCGTCCTTCGGTTCGGACTAGGCCAAGGTGGTGAGCCTCGGACGCTCAAAGAAGTCGGTGAAGAACTCGGTGTTACCAAGGAACGAATCCGCCAATTGGAACTTCGGGCTCTTGCTAAACTTCGAAATGCCGCTGAACGCGAAAAAATCGACGAGCCTGAATAAATCCAAAGGTTCGTTGAATCAACCCTTTCGTTTGCCCCGCAGGTTCTCAAGCCTGCGGGGCTTTCCATAGAAAAATCCTTTTTGCAATCTTCTTGCGAAAACCAATTTGAATGATCTGCATAAATCGTTAAATTAAGTTTAAGCAGTTCAGGAATCCGCCCCAGCGGTTACCCGACGAACTTCCCAGACTACCAAACACCACGCAACCCACATCCGGTAACAAGTATCCAACAACAAGGTTCCGATGATGCCTAAAGCCAATCGATCCTCCCAAGGTTTGCACAAGCTCCCAGGAAACCGAAAGGGCTTTACCCTCGTGGAATTGCTCGTTGTCCTGGCGATTATCGGGATCCTCGTCGGACTTCTGTTGCCAGCCGTCCAAGCCGCCAGGGAAGCCGCTCGCCGCGCCCAGTGCATGAGCAACCAACGTCAAATCGGTCTGGCACTGTCGAATTACGAAAGCTCCCACCGCAGACTCCCAAGCGGTTGGGTCGATTGGAATCGAACCAAAGCACCTGGCTGGAGTTGGGCCCACGCCATTTTGCCATTCATGGAATCCACGACCGTTTACAACAGCATCGATCACCGATCTGCGATCGATGCCCCCATCAATCAAGCGAGCCTCATGCAGGTCATCCCGACCTTCATCTGCCCATCGGACATCGGCGGAAATACCTTCGAAATCGGCATGGAGTCTCACGAAGAAGAGGAAGAGGAACACGAAGGACACAATGTCGACGAAGGGGACAAGCTCTTCCGCGTCGCCAAGTTCAACTACCCAGCGGTGTTTGGAACCATGGAGATCGACGAGGTTCCCTACAACGCCAACGGTACCTTTTATGGAAACTCCCCGACCAAATTTAAAGACATCCTCGATGGCCTGAGCAACACGATGATCGTCGGTGAGCGATCCAGCCGCCTTGGTGGGTCAGTTTGGCACGGTTGATCTCCGATGCGATCGATCTGGATGTCTATCAAGCTCTATGCACTCGCCAAGGTGGAGAAATCGCAAAGAGCTTGGACTAAGTATGCTTTCAGTCGGCCGCAACCATGAAGCGACTTTTGATTGCTATCTTCCTGGCAGTATTTGTTCCCCTCGGTATTGCCTCCTATGCCGTTTTGACGGTTTTACTTGCTTTCTTCCAATCCCCCCAAGAGTTGACCAATAGCATCGGAATGAAATTCCGACGGATTGCACCTGGAAGCTACCTGATGGGGACTCAAGAGCATCCCGGCTCCCCCAAGATTGGCGAACAAGTACATCGAGTTACGATCAATCATCCGTTTTATCTCGGTGTTTACGAGGTGACTCAGGCCCAATACGAAAGGATCATGGGTACCAACCCCAGTTTCTATCAAGCTCCAAACATCCAACCTGCTTTCCTACACCCGAATCGATTAGCCCCTAAATCAGATACATCCGGCTATCCGGTCGAAAAGGTGTCCTGGGAAGATGCGACGGAATTCTGCGAAAGGCTGTCGGATCTTGCCGAGGAAAAGGCCGCAGGCAGGATCTACCGTCTCCCTACGGAAGCTCAATGGGAATACGCGTGCAGAGCAGGGACAAAATCAAGTTTCAGCTTTGACGGCGAGCCTAACAATCTCGGGGAATACGGATGGTATTGGGATAATAGCCGGGGACAAACCCATCCCGTCGGAGAATTGAAACCAAATGCCTGGGGGCTCTATGACATGCACGGAAATGTTTCCGAATGGTGCTTAGATTGGTTTGACCAATACCCTGAAACAACTCAAATCGACCCGACGGGCCCCACCCATGGCATCTACAAGGTGCATCGCGGGGGTGGTTGGTTCGTCGAAGCATCGCTTTGCGAATCTGCGAGCCGGGATTTTGAGGATCCAAAATCAAGGCTCAGCGTGGGATTCCGCGTCGTTGCAAGTGCAAGCAATCAATCGCTAGGAAGACCTTCGAAGTAGCGACGCGCAGCAGGATGATACGGCAGTCCTTGCCACTCTGCTGCCATCTCCTTGGCAATCAATCCATCTGCTAACCCTTTGGATTCATAGATGGCCTTTAAGCATTCTTCGACAAGCCTTGAGGATGCATCGCGCCGAACGACCAGCAAGGCTGGCGTTGCAAGCGAACTGACCGGTTCGGTGACATGGCCGCGATAAGATCCCGACGGGAACTGATACAGGCGAAACATCGGTTCGGCCAAAGTCATCTTGGGTGCATCAGCGATCGACATCAAGCGATATGCTCCAGAGGAAAGCAACTCGGTGATTCCAGGTTGCTCTGCCTTGATCACCGCGAACATCGGCAATTTGGGCCCGTCGTTACCGATCGTATTCCAATCGCTATCGACGGGAGTTAAATCCTTGTCGCTCAAACCATAGTGCTTGAGCAGCTTTAAGGCAGCTTGGCGTGTGCCCGAATCCTTGCTACCCAGGACCACCGCCTGACCCTTGAGATCTTCCACCTGTTGGATCGTGGATTCCTTTGGGACCAAGATGTGAATGGGTTCAAAAAACAGTGGGGCGACCACTGCAACTTGGTCGCCTCGAACCGAGGATTCCTGCATCAATGCTACATCAGCATGCTTGTCTAGCAAATGCTTGAGATTTTCCACCGACCCGCTGGTGGCCGTGACTGTCGGTTCTCGCCCACTACCGGTTTTCATTCGATCGGATATCTTTCCCGCCAGATCGTAGTACATCCCCCCTGGGGAACCTGACGCAATGACGATGCGATTAGGAAGACTCGAGTCTCGAAACCGATCCCACAAGTTGTTTCCCAACAGGGCCAAGGCCAACACACCGGCTGCTGTTGCCAGGAATAAATTTTGAGCTAGTCGCTGGGAACGACTTGGTTCGACCTGCCTGCCTCCGTGCAGCGCCGCGACGATGGGGATATTGGAAAACCAAAACCGAAATCTCCTGGAAAATGATGGAGGCTTGGCTTCGATTGGATGGCCATTGAGAAATCGCTCCAAGTCATCAGCCAATTGCGAAGCGGTACTGTAACGAAGGTTCGCTTGCTTTTCTAAGCATTTGCCGACGATGGTCTCAAGGTCGACATGGATATTGGCCTGCAGCTGCCTAACCAAGGGGGCCGGACGATGAATCACTTGCATGATCGTCTGCATCACCGATTCTGCTTGAAACGGTGGCTTGCCTGTCAGCAGTGCAAATAAAATAGCACCCATCGCATAAACATCTGTAGCCACCCCCTGGGCTTGCGTTTTCCCCGAAGCCTGCTCGGGTGACATGTAACTGGGTGTCCCGAGTGTCGCGCCTGTGGCAGTTAGCCCTTGTTCTGCACCCATCTGTTTGGCCAACCCGAAATCGGTGATCACCACCCGATCGTGCTCATCGATCAGGACATTGGCAGGCTTGAGATCCCGGTGCACAACACCATGGGAATGGGCATAATCGATCGCCCGAGCGACATCCATCACGTATTTGACGGCTCGCTTGGCCTCCAACGGCCCGTCTGAAAGTATCTTTGCCAAATCCGTGCCCGGCACATAGTCCATGGAAAAAAAATGATGACTATTGCTCTCGCCGCACTGGTAGATCGTCACAATGCTGGGGTGATCTAACTTGGCAACGCTTCGAGCTTCGCTGTAAAAACGATCCACTTCCTCGGAGCTAGCAAGTGCACCGGAGCGAATCATCTTCACGGCAACCGGACGGTTCAGCGCCGTCTGGGTCGCAAGGTACACCACGCCCATGCCGCCTCGCCCAATCACTCGCTGAAGAATGTAATCCCCAAATCGGCACGGCAAGGCGGCTTGAGTGTTCTCCAACGAGGGGAACTCTGCAATGCTGCGGGAAGACCTGTCGGATTTCTGGGTAAGGCTGAATTCGATCTCATCGCCGGCTTGGGCTCGGCCCAACGGCGAATCGATCGTTACGGCGTTGGGATCATAAACATCCAAGTGGCTGTTTACCTCTAGGTGGGAGTTCTTTCCCTCATGCCCCAGCGATGACTGAACTTGAGAAGCTCCAACTTGCGGCGTTTCCTCAGGATTTAAATCCGCCAGGGTCGGACCAGCCATTTGCTCGATCCAATCGGCTGCCTCGAGCAAAGTCGCGAGCTTCTCGCGATGCTCTGGATACTGGCGCAAAAACGCCTCGCGGTCGATCGGTTGACCGGAATCGTGCTTGCGAAGAAATTCCAACAGGATTTCGTCGAATTCCTCCGCTGGTTCATCATCCTTTGAATTAAAAGTCATAGCGCTCCTGAATCAAATTACCTAATCCCCATCACTATACACGACCTAAGCTCGCCAACGAACTAGTGGTTATGGAGATTCAGATTTACTTTCGCTCTGCGCGATGTTTTCTTCCCTTGAGACAGGCCTATTGTTCCCACAAGCGACCTTAAAGCAGATGTTTTTCAAGTTTATCTGTGGACAGTTACCTACCCAAGGATTTCTCGCTTGCGGTGGACATAATCCCACAGAACGAACCGATCCAGGTTGTTTCCGCTGGTGAAAAAAACTCGGCCCTTGGTCTGCTCGGCCATCCGATGAGCAAATCGGATGTCCTCCTCGGATTGCGACCAACTTGGTACCAAGAACAAATTGATGGTGATCCCCTCACGCCCACACTGGACCGCTTCTCGCATCGTCTGCTGCTCGGTCCTAGGGTCCGGCGGATACAGTAGCAGCAGCATTTGCTCCTCGAAGTGGGCTGTCGGCAGACCGTCGGTGATCAAGATGATCTGTTTGTTGGGAGTATCGACCGTAGAGAGATTTTGCCTTGCCAACCTCAAGGCGTGTTGGATGTTGGTAAAGTGAGGCGGAATATCGACTTCGCTGATCCTCGGATCGCTCATGTCGGCCTTGAGTCGGACAACCGGGTTATGGATCGTGACGGGTTTGGGCATCAAGTCGATGATCTGGCCGGCAGGCCTTAGTTTGGCAAACGAGTACATTTCGATGAATCTCAGGAAATCCCCCGGATACTCGGAGCTAATTAGCCCTTGGAGTGCCAAAGCCATCCGTTTGACGTTGATGTACTGACCGTCCTGACGCATCGATCCGCTCATGTCCATGACCACCACCGTGGCGCATTTGGGACTATTGCGGGTCTTGAACACTTCGATGTCGTCGCTGCGTAGTCGGACGGGTCGCTCGTCGGGCCTGCGAAGCATCGCGTTGGTGACCGTCTGGACAATATCCATGTTCGCGATCGAATCGCCGAATTCATAAGCCTTCGTCGATGGCAATTCAACACTTCCGTCCCCGACGATCCGACCGGCATGCCTGCCGCTGCGCGAGGCTTCCAAATCGGAGAATATTCGCTCCAAAAGTTTCGCCTGGAATGTTTTGTAGGCCTTGGGCGTCAACCGAAAGGATCCGTTTGCGTCTCGATCAAGTCCTTGTCGTTCGGCCATTTCACGAACCACGTTGCGGATTTGCTCGCGAATTTCTTCCATCGCATTCAAATCCCCGGGCTGGGCGAATTGCGAAAGGGCTTCCATATCGATCAATCCGATCTGAGCCGTCTTTGCAGCCTCCTCGAGCTGTTTGAGCAACTCGTCGATTTGCTCAAGCTCTTTCTTGATCTCGATGGCCTCGGGGATGCCGACCTTTTGCCTTCCGGTAAACGTGTACTTACTGATCAGTTCATCGATTTGGTATCGATCACCCAAGGCCTCCATGGTCTTTAGAACCCCTTGGGCAAACTCCGGATCGCTTCGGTCGGCTTGGTACCAGATCTGTTCGAGCAGGTAAATCTGAGACTGACGGATCGCCCGATCGTAAAGCCCCTTAAGCTTGGCGGGTGGTCGGTTCCTTTTGGCTAGTTTCTCGAAATGATCAGAAGCCTTCTTATCCAACCCATCGACCTGATAGGTCTCGAGGATCTTTCGCTTGCGTTCCAAGAGCATCGCGCGCAGAGCGTCGATACTCGGCCCAAGACCGGCGATCTGGCTCGGATCTAGTTCGATCGCGCGGGCAAGCTCCTCCTCGGTCAATTCCCGATAGTTTCCATACGCAAGCGCATGCTCAAAGGCGTTAGAAACAAGGTCCGCGTTGGGTTCGGCCAGCGGGCTTGGGAATTCCGTAGGATTGAATTTCTGATAGACGTGAATGATCCCGCCAATGTCGCTTCGTTTTTGCATAGCTATCCCCAGTGGAATGTGGACCGATCACTGCTTATTGTAGGGGACTTGTCCAGTCAAAACCTGATGTCTGGCTAACGCACTTCTTCTTTTCAGGGGCGTTCTTAACATGTCGGATAACATTTTTCGGTGGCTTGGGAAAACCGTGACTTGTAGGAAACTGGCGATCTTGTCGGTCCTGTGGGTTCTGTGCGTGGCTGCTTTCCAAGTTCGTTCTTGGTACCTCAGCGATCAATCCACACCGGACGCAAAGTTGTACGCACCAAGTGACCTGAGGAAGCTTCTTGAAGGTTGGAGCTTAAATCAACGACGTTTGTACGCGATCTCCGAGGTCACACTTGATCTTGTTTTCCCGCTCATACACGGATTTTTGTTTTCAGGGTTGATCGTCAAACTCTTCTCCGAGGAACACTACGCGTGGAAACTCTTTTTCCCTATCTTGTACGTAGTTACGGATTTGGTTGAAAACATCACCTACGCTTCTTTAGCGACTTTCGATCCAGGTATTCGTTTTTGGATGATAGCTAACGCCGTCTACTGGATCACGTGTTTAAAGTTCGCTTGTTTTTCCATTTCTGCCCTCTTGGTCTGTTGTGGCTTGCTATGGAAATTCCGGAACTGCTGCAGAAACCGCATTTAAATATCGCAAGCCATCAGCATCCCTTGGCTCTTGATCTTGAAACCCAAGCGTTGGAGGATCTGAACCGAGTGGGTCGAAACTGGATCAATGACCGATTGGACGGCTTGCTTGCGCTCGCTCTGCAACAAACGCATGCACTCGCAGATCAAGCAAACCCAATGTTCGATCCATAGATTTTGATCCATGTCGTCAGGCACCGATTCGGGGACGGTGAGTCTTGATAGCCACGATTCAACCCCAGGAACAAACGCCTCAGGGGTCCAAACATCCAGCAGCAATTGAATCGTGGGCTTGCTCTTGGTCACCAACTGAAAACTGCTGATGTCGCAATGTCCATAAATAATGTTCTTCCACCAATCGGATTGAAACTGGCAAGGAAGTTTGCTCACGAGGCTGTTTCGGTGCACTGCGATTTGATTCCTGTCCATCGGGGGCTTGAAATGCGCCAAGGACAACTCCCAGCACTGGGTGCTTCTGACTTCAAGAAACCCTCGGTTCTTCATCCAACGCAGCAGCCTTGGATCGTTTGCATTTACCCCCAAAAAGCCATCCCCTTCGGCCACTCCAATATAAAAAATGCTGTCGTGAAATGCCCCAATCCCAACGCATCGACCGACCGAGCTTGACGACAAATTGCGAAAGCTTTCGGTCAGCAGATCCTCGGCGATCGCATCTTCATCCTCACCAGGTCGCACGCACAATCGATGGATGATGCCACTGTCTTTGCCAAACGATTTGGCCTGGGGGTTCATCCCAAAATGAACAAATCCAACCACTCCCTGGGTTGAATCCTCGGCGATGAGCAGTTGCTCGCTGCGAAAGTAAGGCTTCGCCAAGACGGCTTGGTCCCAAGAAGCGACCGTGCAATCCGACTTGGAACGAAACGCTTGATGATGCTGATGCCATATTTTGGCAAGGGCTGGAGTATCGACATTCAAAAACGATCGAATACTCCTCACGACGTGCTATCCCATCACCGGAGGGACTTTGAAGAAGGATTCGTCATGCACCGGTGCATTTTTAAGCACATCTTGGACACCAAGAGAATCCGCGACATGATCAGGAGCAAGCACATCGCTGGTTTCGATTGCATGCACCAATGGCTCAATGCCACTGGTTTCGACAACCTTGAGCTGATCAAACAACGCAAGGATCCTGCTCAAATCGCTTTGAAGATCAGCCATTTGGTTCTCGGGAACCTCCAGCCGAGCCAATTTCGCAAGCCGTTGAATGTCAGCCGCAGAAAGAGTCATGGTTATCTGTCTGGCGACTTAGCTATTGGGCAACGAGAATGGCTTGGTCCGCACCGCCTTGCGAATCCTGCCCGAGCGGATGCATTGGGTGCATACACGCATGGTTTTGACTTCCCCGCTGGGCAAAGACACTTTGATCGTCTGCAAATTAGGTAGGAATCGTCGGCGTGTGATCCCGGTAATCTTCGTACCCACACCACCTAAATACTTGGCCTTACCACGGGTCTCGATCATATTGCCAACCTGGGGCGATTTACCGCAAACTTCGCAAGCTCTTGCCATGACTAGACCCGATTTCCAAAACCGATAGAAGCGACCAAAACAACCATACCATGCCCAGTTGGGCAGTTTCAGGGAGCGAAAGTATAGACTTGATCCCCTGAAAATCAACGCCAAAACCCTCTCTTGAGCCACGTTTGGATTGCCGTTTTAGAAACTGGGGCTACACTTACAGATCGACTCGTAACCTCCAATCTAGTAAAGACTTACGCGACCAAACGATGAACACGCAGAAATTCACCCGGGAATTTTCGAGCGTCGTGGAAGCCGCCGGAAATCTAGCGGTTTCTATCGGAGCCGATTCTCTGCTGTTCCTCCTAGACGGTGCAACCGACTGGGAACGACTTCGAGAACTCGTTCCCCAAGAAATCCAGCGGATTCTGGTGGCCGCCGACCGCGAAGAAGACCTCGAAGCCGCGACCGGTTTTGGACTCATCCCCCTGGTCCTTAACAAAGAGGACTCGCCCCTGCTGGAACGCCTGCAGCACGCTTTGCTTGAAGCCGTCGCCGACGAGCACCTAGCGAGCCAAAGCGAAGTGGTCGCCGTTTACTGCGGTTTCGAAGCCAACCGCATGGACTCGATCTCGATCATCAAACTCGATGAACGCATGCGGCGTTTCACCAGCCGCGATCTGCAACGACTCGAAACAGCCGTACCGCTGAACAACCTCAAAATCGTCATCGACTTGGCCGTCCAAATCGGTCGCGAAGGCCGCGAAGGCAATAAAGTAGGCGCTTTGTTCGTCGTCGGGGATACCCGCAAAGTCCTCGCGCACTGCAAGGATAGCGGTTTCGACCCCCTCAAAGGATACAGCCGTAAACATCGCAATCTCCATGACGCCCGGGTCCGAGAAGATATCAAAGAAATCGCTCAAATGGACGGTGCTTTCATCGTCTCGCCCGATGGAGTCGTCGAACGCTCCCGACAAATCATCGAAGTCCTCCACGAAAATCTGCAGCTCTCCAAAGGCTTGGGCTCTCGCCACTGGGCAGCTGCAGCCATCTCGCAACGCACCAAGGCGATCGCCATCGTCGTAAGCCAATCCAGCGGAACCGTTCGAGTATTCCAAAACGGCCTGCTGGTCCTACGCATCGAACCGATGGACCAAGCCATCAAGTGGCAGGAATTCAATTACGAGCCACCTCCCAACGAAGCTTCGGACTGATCCTATGCCAAGCAGTGACCCGCCTTTTGTCGCTGTCGTCACCGGTGCTGCAAGCGGCATAGGCCAAGCCATAGCCATCGAACTTGCCTCACGAGGTTGCAAAATGATTTTGCACACGCGCAGCAACCTCGATGGCCTCATGCAAACAGCCAAAGAATGTTCGACGCGATCAAGTTCTCTTGGTGCGAGTCCCCTTTGCATCTGCGCCGATCTACGAAGCAACACGAGTCTCTACAGTGTCGCCGACGCCGCTTTTGCGCAGTCTGCTTACGTCAACCTCTGGGTCCACGCCGCAGGGTCCGATGTCCTAACAGGACAAGCCAAATCGTGGTCATTCGAGAAAAAACTCACCGAATTGTGGGACTTGGACCTCCGCGCCATGATGCTCCTGAGCCGCCATGTCGCCCAACGCCAAATCCAACAAACCACCCCGCATGCACTGCTCCCATCGATGATCCATATCGGTTGGGACCAAGCAGCCCAAGGCATGGAGGGAGACAGCGGGCAGTATTTCTGTGCGATCAAGTCCGCCGTGAGCGCTTTCTCCAAAAGCTTGGCCAAAAGCCATGCACCCAAACTGCGAGTCAATTGCATCCAACCAGGTTGGATTCAAACCCAATGGGGACAAACCACCTCCATCGCTTGGTCCCAGCGAGCCAACCAAGAATCACTGCTGAACCGCTGGGGCACTCCCTCCGACGTGGCAAAAGTTGTTGCGGCTATCAGTTTGGGTGATGGAGAATTCCTCAATGCCCAAGACATTTCCGTCAATGGCGGTTGGCAAGGGGCCGCCAACTTGGTTCAAAGCCAAACGACCCAAGACAGCCGATCCTAAGCCTGTGATGGATCGAATTTTCGGTATACTCTGCGAGTCCTTCCTCTTTCCCCCCTAGCCCTCCATCTCATGCTTCCTATCCGAAGAATTCTGGCTGCCAACCGCAGCGAAATCGCCATTCGCATTTTCCGCAGCGCCCACGAACTGGGCATTCGAACCGTCGCCATCTACTCCCACGAAGATCGATTCGCCCTGCATCGTTTCAAAGCCGACGAAGCTTACCCGATCGGTAAACCAGGCGAACCGATCCGTTCTTATTTAGACATTCCTTCGATCGTCGAACTGTGCTTGGAAAACAAAATCGATGCGGTTCACCCCGGCTATGGGTTTCTGTCAGAGAACGCCGAGTTTGCTCGCGCCCTTCGAAACGCCGGAATCATGTTCATCGGTCCGAGCAACCAAGCCCTCGAACTTTTGGGGGATAAAGTCGCCGCACGAGATATCGCTAAACAGGTAGGTGTGCCGATTCTCGAAGGCTCTGCCGCTGCGGTTCGAAGCCTCGACGAAGCCCTCGAAACGGCTCGAAAGATGAAGTACCCCATCATGCTCAAAGCCTCCAAAGGTGGCGGTGGACGTGGAATGCGCGTCGTCGAAACCGAAGACCAATTGGCCGGAAATCTTGAACAAGCCCAACGCGAAGCCAAAAACGCTTTCGGTAGCGACGAAGTCTTCCTGGAAAAACTCGTCTCTCGGGCAAGACACCTCGAAGTCCAAGTCCTCGGGGATCAGCACGGGAACATCATCCACTTGCACGAACGCGATTGCTCGGTCCAACGCCGGCACCAAAAAGTTGTCGAGATCGCCCCGGCTCCAAACCTTAGCAAAAAAGTAGCTTCAGAACTCCACGAAGCAGCCTTGGCAATCGCGCGCAAAGTGGGATACCACTGCGCTGGTACTGTCGAATTTCTACTCGATACCCAGACCAACCAATTCTACTTCATCGAAGTCAACCCACGCATCCAAGTCGAACACACCGTGACCGAAGAAGTGACCGGTGTCGATCTGATCCGTTCTCAAATCCTCGTCTCTTGCGGTTACCAATTGGGCGATCCGACCCATGGTTTACCCAATCAAAGCGAAATCCAAGTCGTCGGTTCAGCCATCCAATGCCGAGTCACCACCGAAGACCCATCGAACCAGTTCCGACCTGATTACGGACGGATCACCCACTACCGCAGCGCCGGCGGATTGGGAATCCGACTCGATGCCGGTAGCGCCTTTAGCGGCGCAGTCGTCAACCCCTTCTACGATTCCCTTCTTGTCAAAGTCACCGCGCGTGGTCGCAACTTGCTCGAAGCCTCCGGACGCATGGAACGCTGCCTGCAGGAATTCCGAATCCGAGGGGTCAAAACCAACATCCCGTTCCTCATATCGCTCATCACCCACCCGACCTTCCAAGCCGGCGATGCGACGACTCGGATGATCGATAAAACCCCCGAACTCTTTGAACTCCCCAAACGCCGAGACCGCGCCACACGCCTCCTGCGATTTATCGCCGATACAGTCGTCAATGGAAATCAACTGGTCGAAAAGACCCAAGCCAAAGTCCGACGCGAACCGGCTATCGCCCCAAAGGTATCGGCTAGCCAACTCCCTGCCGAAGGATACCGACATGAATTCCTCAAGCTCGGGGCCAGCTCGTTCTGCCAGTCGATTCGCAACAGCAAAGAACTTTTGCTGACCGATACCACCATGCGAGATGCACATCAATCGCTCCTGGCTACCCGCCTACGCACGTTCGATATGCTCAAAATCGCCGATGCCTACGCGAAACTTGCCCCCGAACTTTTCTCAATGGAAATGTGGGGCGGAGCCACCTTCGATACCTCGATGCGTTTCCTGAAAGAAAGCCCCTGGCAACGACTCTCGGACCTCCGCGAGCGAATCCCAAACATCCTGTTTCAAATGCTCCTAAGAGCCTCCAACGCTGTCGGATACACCAACTATCCAGACAACGTCGTGCGCGCTTTTGTCCAAGAAGCCGCCCAAGCCGGCATCGATATCTTCCGTGTTTTCGACGCCCTCAACTGGGCAGATAACATGCAAGTAGCCATCGACGCGGTCGTCGATTCGGGAATGATCTGCGAAGCTGCTATCTGCTATACCGGCGATATCCTCAATCCCAACCGACAAAAATATTCGCTGAAGTACTACGTCGACTTGGCCAAACAACTCGAAAAGATGGGCGCTCACATGCTGGCCATCAAAGACATGGCAGGACTGTGCAAACCCGCCGCTGCAAAAGTTCTCGTCGCAGAACTCAGGCAACATATCGGTATCCCTATCCACTTCCATACCCACGATACGGCCGGTATCCAAGCCTCCTCGATCCTCAACGCCACCGAACAAGGACTCGAAGTCGCCGACGGTGCACTGGCCTCGATGTCCGGTGGAACCTCCCAAGTCAACCTCAACACCCTCGTCGAAGCTCTAAGATACTCCTCAAGAGAAAGCAAACTCGATACCGACGCCCTGACCGCCTTGTCCGAGTACTGGAAAGAAGTCCGTCAGTTCTACGCACCCTTCGAAGGCGAATCGCTCGTCGCCGGTGGAGACCTCTATCAACACGAAATGCCAGGCGGGCAATACACCAACCTCTACCAACAAGCCAAAGCGCTGGGACTCTCGGACCGATGGGATCATGTCTGCAAAATGTACGCGGCTGCCAACCAACTCCTGGGCGATATCGTCAAAGTCACACCCACAAGCAAAGCCGTCGGTGACTTGGCCCTGTTCATGGTCGCCAATGAACTGAGCGTCGAAGATATCCTGCACGGGTCTCGCGAACTTTCCTTTCCGGCCTCGGTCCTCGATCTAGTCGGCGGAATGATGGGCCAACCCCCAGGCGGGTTCCCCGATAACGTTAAAAAAGCGATCCTCCGCAATAACCCAGAAGTCAAGAATCGACCCGGGGAAACTCTCCCCCCCCACGATTTCGAAACCACAGCCAAAGAACTCGAAAACAAACTTGCTCGCCAACCCAGCATGCAAGAAACCGTCACCAGCGCGCTGTACCCGAAAGTCTTCGACGAATACATCAGCCACCTCCGAGATTATGGTGATGTGTCGCTCCTGCCCACACCGATCTTCTTCTACGGACCATCGATCGGTGAGGAATTCTCCGTCGATATCGAATCGGGAAAACGACTGATCGTGAAATTCCTGGCCGTGGGCCAACCAAGACCCGATGGCGTACGTACCGTCTTCTTCGAACTCAACGGCCAGCCTCGCGAAGTCGAAGTCGTCGACAAGTCGATCGAGACCAAAGCGGCCAAGCGAATCAAAGCCGACCCTGCAGATCCAACGCATGTGGCCGCAGCCATGCCAGGTATGGTCATCGGTGTCGCCATCAGCGCTGGATCCCAAGTCACCAAAGGACAAAAACTTTTGTCCTTAGAAGCCATGAAAATGGAGACGGTCATCAATGCCGAGCGCGACGGGGAAATCGCCCAACTGCTCGTCGGCTCAGGCAGCCAAGTCGAAGCCGGTGATCTGCTGCTGATCCTCAAGTAGCACAGACTCGCTCTGCAATTGCTATTTCTGGTTAGAGAGCCTCCACGGATCATCCAAACGGATCATTTCACCAAGCAGCAACTCCCGCATCTCGGTGAGCTTGCCGCGATACCGTGGGTCGTCAGCCAAGTTGACTTGGTGGCCAAGCGGCTTGGCACCCGTAAGGTCAATCACGTCCTGATGATGATGCTCCTGAAGGTACTCCAGCGGATTTTCGCTCAAGTTGAACAGTTGGGTCTTGCGGACTTTCCCGTCGAGCACATCCCACTCGATCAGCTTCCAATCCCCCTTTTTGACACACCGAATCCCAGGCTTGGTCCCCCCGTTGTACACTCCGTACATGACATCCCTGATGCTATCGTGCTGACCCATAAGCACCGGTTTGAAACTGATTCCTTCATTGGACTCCGGTGGAGCAATCCCCGCTAGATCGCAAAGCGTCGCAAGCACATCGAGCAAATAGACGTTGCCTTGGGCTCTGGTACCAGCGGCGATCCCAGGGCCTTTGACGATCATCGGGACTCGCCAAGTGTGCTCGTAGAGATTTTGCTTGCCCTGCAAACCATGGCGACCAATCGCTATGCCATGATCCGAGGTGTATACAATGTACGTGTTGTCCAGTTCACCCATCGAGCGAAGTTTTTCCAGAACGCGTCCAATCTGCTGGTCGATCGATTCGCTACAAGCAAATTCTCGCCCCAGTTCATTGCGAATCGTTCGTGCATCGCGGCGTTCCCACACCCCCGAAACATCCACTTCGTCTCGCAGCTTCGGATGACCATGAGGGAACGGATGCTCAGGTAGATAGTTCTCCGGAAGCGGAGGCTGATCCGGATGAACCGGTGGCAATACCGATCGATCGGTATGATTGACCGCCCCGTACTTGGCAAGCAATTCAGGAGTACCATCACGTTCATCATGAGGATGAGAAAAACCAAAATAGATCAAAAACGGCTGAGGCTCAGCCTGGGGATCTTTTGCAGACAACTGCCTGGCTTCGAGGAATTCCAAGACCCGCTCAGCATGCCATGGGCTCCCGGTCTGGGGGGTTCCTCCCCGTTTGGTCGCATCCTTGCGCACGGTGAACTGCTCGTTGGCTTTCTCGTAGCTATTGCCTTGCTTGCACGTCCTCATCGTGATGTATCCGGCTCGATTGAACACAGCAGCCATGGTCTGCTTTTCAAGCTCCGCAGGGCATAGCCCCCGCTCTTGGACTTTGGGGGAAATCGGTAGGTGCCATAGCGTCCGACCACTCATGATCATGTGACGTGAAGGAGTGCACACCGCTCCGGAGAACGAACCCATGTGGTAAGCTCCGTCGAGGACCATCCCGTCGCGCGCGAGCTTTTCAAGCACCGGTGCATCGAGCTTCGAGGCAAGGTTGTAGAACTTAAGATCCCATGGAGATTGGTCGTCCACGAGAATAAACAACACGTTGGGCTTTTTCGCCGAACCTATCGCCTGTGCCTGCAACTGGCCCCCTAACGGCAAGAACCAAACCGCGATCAACCAACCCGGGATGAAACCTAGTAGAATGTCGAGACCCAACCAACGTGGAACCTGCATCAGAATACCCCTCTTGAAAATAGGCTCTTCAGGAATAATTGTGGCTAAATAGCTCCACACGTTTTCTGGTGCGCTACGCAGCCAGAGCAAATGTATTTCGCATGTCGGCGTAGTAGTTGTTATTGTACCTGAGCCATTCCATGGCAAGGGACGCTAACTCTTCCA
>Ga0172376_10000168_pt1 | contig 81884 bp, 78 predicted proteins | sample Lak35m_FD_121114 | JGI IMG/M metagenome (GOLD analysis project Ga0172376, IMG submission 121114) | Freshwater microbial communities from Kabuno Bay, South-Kivu, Congo - kab_092012_35m | ecosystem: Environmental > Aquatic > Freshwater > Lake | place: Democratic Republic of the Congo: South-Kivu... | reverse complement strand
TACATATATATACATATATATTGTCAATCGTCAACACCAGGCCACGTCATTTGTTTCATTCGCACGCACACTGATCACCACACGCGATTACACAGCTGCCACTTGACAAAGTTTTTTTTGGGCGGGTCTATTGCATGCTCCATGTCGACAACTCTCCACCGTTCTTTTTTTGCGATTCACTAATTCCATTTTTACGTTACATGATGCGCAGACGCCTGTCGAAAACTATGCAACAGGTTCAGTAATGTGTCTCCTTGTCGATTAAAGTAGCCGACCCAGTAGTAGTTGACAAACAATTTCTCCCCTTTCTCATGTAAACATTTCGCTAAATTAATATGTTCACAAAGATATTGATTGTTCCTTGGAATATAACTACACCCCTTTAAACTTTTGATCTTGTAAAGTGCACAACCATTGAAGGATGATTTCACGGGAAGAAAATGGTTCGTATTGCTGTAGTATTCCTGTTTGACAATGGTGCGCACCAAGTTAGAAATTGTGTACGTGACATGATCATATTCTTCGTGCAGAAGCACGACAGCCATTGGATCATACGCACACGTTTTCAGTCCGAAAGTTCCTGGTAATGACGTACGACCATTGCAGAAAATGGCGCTCCACTCTTTTTTCGCAATTGAGTCGAATAATCCGTTGATATTGATGCATCCATCGAGATCAAAATCAATCACAAGCATGTAGTCATAATCGTGATGGAATTTTAGCACATAATCCAAATATTGTTGTCGAAACCATGCCATTTGGAACAAACGTTCTTTTGAAAATGTGCCATATGTATATCCCGTTTGTGTTTTCAAACGGCATTCACAGGAATGGAAATGACAACAGTCAAGCAAAATGACATTGGGGTTTGACAGTCGCCATTGGTGCAATAAATCTCTAGAATTGTCTGCACTATCATTTTCAAATACTATAATTTTATAATCAAGAAATTGTTCACCAATATATTCCAAGCGTGCTCTCGTTTTGGAGAATACGGGACTGATATTTCGTGCTAGACTGCAAATGGCGATAGTGGATTGTGATGCTTGCGCTTTTCCACAAGCTACATTGCGTTGCACCATGTCGTCGTTGCATGCAATAATGTCTTTATTACAATGGCCATACAAGGACGGGTGCATGAATTCATGAAAATTATAGGACACGCTATACTCGACACAAAACAAGACCATGTAAATAATTATTAAAAAAATAAGTACGCCAACGACTTTTAGCATTGCCTTCATCTTGACCGTTTTTGTAAAGAAATAAAAAACTAATAGGATGGTGCATTCCGCTGAGTCGAGAATGAAAGTTTTATCCGTCGCCTCATCAAGCCTCACTTGGATAACTTGAATGCGTCAATCCGTTGGTTCATCTTTTGCACCGGCACAAGCATTCGGACGACTTGTTGGCGCTTGTGAACTCTCGTCGCGGATTGCTGCTGGCGAGAGGCCTGGTACGGCCCGACTGACGAATGAGACAGGTAGTCATAGATGGCGTTGACCATCTCTGGCGGGTCACTACTATTCTGTCCCAAGGGCTCCTCCAGATTCGGGAGAATGGAAAAGGATCCACCATCACTCCTTACAGTATCCAAGATCCACTGTGTCAGGTAGCGTACGTACAATCGCGTCTGGAGTTCGCCCATGTCCATCAGGTTTTGCGCGACTAGCCGTTTCACTTCTGTGGGATCCATTAGTCCGCTGTGTACAGATCGTCGCTCGGAAGGCATCCGTCGGACGCTTGCAATGATGGATTCCAAGGTCAGAGTGGTTGTGGGATCAGGTATGGTCATTAGGTAGTGCAACACTGCCAAGGCCATGCCAGAGGGAACGAGAATGACACTTTCTCTCCGGGATTGAAGGTACACCCTTTCAGCATACTGTTTCTTGTCATGGCGTTCCACTTGTCGGATAATCTCCTGACACATGTCATACAGATCGGGTGGAGAACCTATGGGGAACTTGTTGTCGTACGATTGTAGTATTCGGCGAATTTGAATTTCCAAACTCAAGTCTGTTTTAGCGATTCGCTTGGGATGGCGCACCCTGCCCGCTGGAGATTGTTTGGTCTGCGCGGTGAAGCGAATTTTGGCATCTCGACGATCCTGTTGCTGTTTATCATCGGGGATCTTCAATGGTGGAGCCGTAGGCCGCGTCTGTCGTTGATTCCGTGCAACGGGCGTAAGAAAACTGCTCCGAGACGTTTGTTGTAGCATCATCTTGGTCAACTCATCCGACCTTAACTGATTCCGATGTCGTTGCTGTGGCGATAGTTGTTGTCGTGCTGGACTGGGCGCTACGCGAGCAGTGGTGGTAGACAGACCGCTGTTCCCCATGATGTTTGCGATTTACAATTTCAAAAAGAAGTGAAAAATAACGCGACGATTTGTGTCGCTGACACAACGCAGTAGGATACGTCTAGGCAAAAATACTCTCTTTCTTTGATGATGCACCATTTAGACTCATCATTTAGCATGCGCAGACGGCAACGTTTTCTGTTCAATCAAGGGCTTCCACTTTCGGATAATGCTCATGAACATTTCATAGTCCTCTTGCATGGTGGAACTGAACATTCCGCTCATGATGACTTTGCCACTGTGGAAGACGAGGAACGTGTTGAACTTGCCCTTGCGTTGCAAGCGCTCAATGGCCTCGGCGGCGACAAAGTCCTTCAGGGGGACAAGACTGTGTGATACGAGGGCATAGTCGTCCGCGGAAAAGTCTTTGCACAACTGAAACTGCATCGCTGGACAGGGCGTTTGCCACCACTTCATTGTGAGCGGAAACTTGATATTCACACCCGTGTACCCAAAACTTGTCTCGAGCAAAGAGTAGTAGTGGGTCGTCTTGTTCATCAGCATGTCCAGTTCTTGGCGGTTCACCATGAAGCCCAAGTTGAAGTCCACATTCGTCATGACTGTCTGAAAGTACAGACGAACGCTTGACGCGGGCTCCGCGGGACTCACGTTCAGCGCCTTGGGCAACAAGAGGTGCACGCTTTGGATAAAGTGCCATAAACAAGTCTGCGCGTAAACCATCTTTTTACAGCCCGTGAGCTGGAATTTACCGTTCTTGTGCACCTTCATATTCACCCGACGCACAGCCCCACCAGTCACTTCTGTCTCCTCCAACTGATAAACCACGTTCAATGCATTGCGAAACGACTTTTTGTAGTACACGTCTCCCAGACGGAATCGCAACCCGCCCGCCTCCATCGGGCGACCAACAGACTCAGCGTCAGCGAGGCCCGGCAGGAAGCGATCCGATATGGCCGCCACATCCACTTCAAGATTCGACGACACCACGACAGTCTTGGTGGACACCACCAGATCCGCAAACGACAGTGCACTCATGTTGCTTTCAGTTCTTAAATCAATGTGCTCTTGTACAAGTAAACAGAAACGCTTAACGTCATTTTTCTCGTTAGCCGTTGTCGTCGTCTTGATACCAACGCCAAACGGACAGGAAACAGTTTCCATTTCTGGCGTTTTTTCCAGTCGTAGCTGCGTGTCTCGCCATATCGAAGCGTATCGACGCGTGGCAAACACGCGGATGGAAGAAACTCTTCGTGGAAAGAAAAAATGGAAATGAAATAGTTTCCATTTGTGGTGTTTTTTGCAATCGTAGCTGCGTGTCTCGCCATATCGAAGCGTATCGACGCGTGGCAAAGACGCGGATGGAAGAAACTCTTTCGTGGAAAGAAAAAATGGGAATGAAATAGTTTCCATTTCTGGCGTTTTTTCCAGTCGTAGCTGCGTGTCTCGCCATATCGAAGCGTATCGAACCGTAGTGACGCGTAGTGACGCGTATCGAAGCGTATCGAAGCGTAGTGACGTGTAGTGACGCGTATCGAAGCGTAGCGACGCGTAGCAAAGACGCGGATGGAAGAAACTCTTTCGTGGAAAGAAAAAATGGAAATGAATGGTTTCCATTTGTGGTGTTTTTTGCAATCGTAGCTGCGGGTCTCGCCATATCGAAGCGTAGCGAGGCGTATCGAAGTGTATCAAAGCGTATCGAAGCGTAGCGACGCGTATCGAAGCGTAGCGACGCGTAGCAAAGACGCGGATGGAAGAAACTGTTTTTTTTGAAAGAAAAAAATGGAAAGGAAATAGTCTCCATTTCTGGCGTTTTCTCAGTCGTCCTATTCTTGACAAGAAGATGGAAAGGAAATTCTGTCTTACGTCAGTATTCACGGAGTGCAATGTCGAACGTGTCCTTCATAAAACGGATGATGGGGTAGTAGCACGAGTTGGTGCCGTGCGTAAAGTACTCGGGGCCGTCGAGATGGGCGGGGGGAGATATTTTGAAAGCGCCTTTTTTGGTCATGATGATGCTGAAGCCAAGGTCCGAAAGCGCTTTGAAAAGTTTGACGACCCTGCGGTTGCCGTGTTGCCAGCCCATAATTGCTTGTTTTTTCAGATAGATAGAAAGCGTCTGTCGACAATCCACACACGCAGACAGACATTCATGAGTCCATGTTCTCCATGTCCTTTATACGTGATGATGCCCACTATGCCCACTGCAATACGTTCTTGATCGTAGTGCAAATACACACTTATCGGCGAGCCCATCAGTTTTGGAGCACGCTACACCCTACCTCAAGCACGATGTGCATGAAATAGGACGTCCATCGGGCCAGAGCGTGCAAGCGGATTCCGGTGGGCGGAAGGTCGCTGCCAATGGGGTGGAGCAAAACATGCTGAAACTGTCTGGTCCAGCATCATTGTCGTCACTGACGTGGTCCAGCAAGCGCAGGGGGCACTCGCCAAGGTGAGGTTGATACCAATAACTTTTGCTGTACGCTTCAGGCGTCATGGACAAAGGCTGCAGGTCGGGAACGGCGTGGGACTTGCACTCGAACGGAGCAATGTTTCCCGGGTAGCCCAGCATGAACAGTCGGGGAGGTGCGCACACCGGCAGCTCGGTCATTCGGGGTCGGTTCATCGTATGTATCCTTTCACTGCAGGTCTTTTCTAGATACAAAATTAATTTTATAGTGTCCAGGCTGTCGCGCGAGAGGACACCAACACTGTCGTAAAACTGTGTCTTGTCGCAAAACTATGTATCGGAAATATATCAGGATTATGTAGTTTGCACGGCGCTTGTGCTGTCCGTTCGCTTCGCATCAGTTTTCAAATATATTGGGACTGTAAAAGGCGCCCACTTGAAAGATCCAAGATGAAACCTCGTGCAAGTTCATTGATTTCACTGACGTTCCAGTTGGTGTTGCTCACAATCGTGTTCGCCGTCATCCTGTTTACATCTTCTGTTCCGCTCACAGACAGCGATCGCCCGGAAGGCTTTACGGCTTTCAGTATCGCAGAACCGTCATCGACAGGATCTGGTCCCGCAAGCAAGAGTAGTGGCACGGAGTGCCCTCTGTACCCCGTGTTCTCCTCGACACCCCGACGTGCCAAGCCACCCAGTGAGACGCAAGACGCCGTCCTGCGCACAACGACCTTTCCGTTTGATGAAGCCAACTTTGGCCAGAATGACAGCGGAATGCAGTGTCCTTTGTGTCGCATCGATCCCAACAACATGCTATTTGTCAAGAGAAATGACCTGGACACTCCGTACGTTGTCCCGTTCTCCGCCAGTCGCTGTGCTCCCGTAGGCATTTGATGGCTATGACGCTCCATTTTCTTAAAAAACCAGGCTTTCGTGCCATTTTTCTGAAAAAACTGATTCTTGAAAAAGTATCTCCCCCTCAGTCAGGAGTCTAAGCAAACAACAAATTATATCAAAGCGACCAACCTCGTACGGCAACTGCTACAGCACAACAAACAACGACATCATGAACCACACTCAACTATCCGACTTTCGCACCTTTGACGCCAGCAAGAACCTCATCTTTTCCAAGCCGGAGATTGGTTCCATTGGCAACTCTGTGCCAAAGATCACCTTCAAGCGCATCCGCCTCTCAGCGCGCAATCCAGATGGGACGATCGGAGATTTGGTCCTCAACACGGCCTCGGACCTCTTGTCATTCGGGTTGCAGGAGAATGTCGACATGACGACAGGAAAGGCGAATGGGTACTCCTTTCCCATTTGTCTGTGGAGCCGTACTGGTGCCACTGAGGAGGAAAAGTTATTTGTCACGCAATTCGATCGCCTGGTGGAGGTCTGCAAGAACTACCTGGTGGCACACCGGGAGGAACTGGAGAAGTACGACTTGGAGTTGGCCGATTTGAAAAAGTTCAACCCCTTGTACTGGAAGATGGACAAGGGTAAGATTGTGGAGGATCGCGGACCCATGCTGTACGTCAAGGTCCTGGAAAACAAAAAGACGGACAAAATCTCGACCCTGTTTATCGACGACGCCACGAACCAGATCCTGAACCCAATGGAGCTTCTGAACAAGCGATGCCTGGTGTCTGCGGCGGTCAAGATTGAGAGCATTTTCATCGGCAACAAGATTTCTCTGCAGGTCAAGTTGTACGAAGCGGTGGTCAAGGTCGTGGACACGACGATTCGCGGACTGTTGCGCCCGGTGACGGTCAACCCGGAGGCCACAGCGGAACTTCCAGAGCCAGAACCCACGGGTGCTCGAGGCGTGAGTGCGACCTTTGCGTTTGCCGACAAGCCAGGTCCGGATGTGACACACAACAACGAGATGGACCGGGAAGACGAAGATAATGACGAGGAGGAGGAGACGGACGACGAGGAGGACGAAGAGGACAGCGACACTGATCGCTTGGAACTCCCGCCCACCATGGCCACCGTCCCTGCACAGCCTGCCCCCGTCACTGAGCCAGCCGTGCCCGCACAGGCCGTGACTCCACCAGTTGCCACTGCACCGAAGCGTGGTGGTGGTGGTCGACGCAAGGCGACTACTTAGGCGACTCCTCTGTGTTTTTCATATGTTTGCATATGTTTGCATATGTTTTCATATGTTTCTCTGTATTTGTTGTATATATCTAGTGCATTGTATCATACATACATACATACATACATACATACATACATACATATCGACATATCGACATATCGACATATTGATATATTGATATATTGATATATTGATATATCAAATTTTTGTATTTGATATTTCTTATTCGTGTCGTATTGATGATAATCTTGATGATAATCTTGATGATAATCTTGATGATACCTTTCTATCCGATAAAGAGCCAGGTGTTGTAGTGCTGGTTCATGAACTGCCGGGTCCGTGACGGGCATGCCGTTGCTGCCAGGACGGCCTTGGCGTGCCAGAGGCGTCCGATGTAGCCAAAGTACATGACGATTACCAGCGCGAGCACCAGACGGTCGTTGTGAGCGAATCCTTTACCGGTCGCCACCCAGCATGCCATGTTGACCATGGCGACGTACACGGACGTGTGCACCGCGATGGACCACGCGATGCTGACTTGCATGGGCCATGAGAAGAAGTCCGTCCACGCCAGTCGGGGGTCCGTGGTGCGGAAGTAGAGAGATGTGGGGTTGAGGGGAACGCGAGTCATGGAGTCGACAGAAGATGTCTTTTTGCCTTGGTGAAGAAAGAAAGAAATAAAATGGTGCATTTGGAAAAGAATGTTTTTGGACCATCTCTGGACGTGGCGTCAAAAGGTTATTATTTCAGCCGTCTGCGGAGGCATATGGATTTACTTTCGCACAGCACAATGCTACGACCTCATACCGCGCCACAACTTTTGGGTCGTCCTAGGGGTCATGCTCTGGATTTGCCTGAACTACATCGACCCGCTGTCACTGCCTATCGGGTGCTTCATCTTATTCTTGTACGCCTATCGCAAATCCATCTATATATATAATAAACCTATCCTGAGGTAACTAACAGTGGCGCCTCGGACACTTTTTTATTTATCATTTGGGTAATGACGGATAAATAAACACGCTTCCACGCATGGTATGGATCGATTTGACGCACATACACACCACTATTGTGCACAAGTACGCACCGAATCATCACAAGGATAACACCGACTCGGGGCCGTCGTCTACCACGCCGCCTCCGATGGCCAAACCCGACCCTTTGGCGATAGCCGAGCACGTGGCGGGCATCGTGTCGAGATGGAAGGAGTACATGTCCGCCTCGCACCAGCATCAGGCGATTGGGCACGGATGTGGAGATTTAGTGGGCATCATGGAGCGAGCCAGTCGCGCAGCAATGTCGCACAATGACCGGAACGGAATGATGGCGCCAAGCAACGTTGGGAGCAACAACTCCTCGGAGCGGTTCGGCTTCTTTTTGCTAGAAGCCACTCCATTTGTGGACCAGTACTGCACCATCCTCAAGGCGCAACGAAAGGTTTCGTTCATGCAGCGACAGGCGGGCGCCGTTATCCCGTTGACGTCATTGGATGACATTTCCTTCATCTTGCGTCAGTACATGAAGGTGGTGGAGAGATACTACCCCGCTGATATGAACCTTTTCTCCGTGGGCACTGAGCCCACTGACGCCACTAGTTTACGGAAGCGACGTCCGACGGACGCCCAGGACGCGGGGAGCATGGCCGCGGGCGTAGTCGTCGCGCCCACGAAAGCCACCAGACGGACCGTGGAGTTGGTGTGCACGGAGTGCAAGGCGGAGAACCAGACGATTATGGATTTGACGCACCAGTCACTGGTGTGCGAGCACTGTGGCTTTGTCAACGAGCCCAGTGCCACTCTGCAAGTCTCCTTCAAAGATATTGACCGCGTCAACATTTCCTCCAAGTACCAGTACGATCGCATCACGCACTTTCGCGACTGCATGAACCAGTTCCAGGGCAAGCAAAACTCGTCCATCGACCCCAAGGTTTACGAGAGTCTCCGTTACCAGTTCCTCCAGCACGGGCTCATTCCGGCGGACTACGAGCGACTGCCCAAGGAGGTGGCCTTTGCCAACATTACCAAGGAACACATCCTTCTCTTTCTAAAGGAGACTGGGCACACCAAGCACTACGACGATGTCGTCCTCATCCACTACGAGCTGTCTGGCAAGCGACCGCCCGACATTCACCACCTGGAGAATCTCCTCTTGCAAGATTTCCAAAAGTTGACGACCCTGTACGACAAGAAATATCGGCAATCGGAGCGCAAAAACTTTATCAACACCGGATATATCTTGTACCAACTCCTCAAGCGTCACCGCTTCCCCTGCAAAAAGGAGGACTTTAACATTCTCAAAACAATCGACCGAAAATACTACCACGACAACATCACCAAAGCCCTATTCGAAGAGCTCGGCTGGAACTTTGCGCCCACGTTCTAGCCTTGCTTTTCCACGGGCATGCTCACCACACCCTCCTCCTGCACCTCGTCAGCGCCAGCGTCCGTATCCACGTACTGCAACGGTTCTGGGCGCGCGGGCCGGGTCGCACGGACCGGCGCTGGTGGCGACGCCCCTCCCGGGCGAAAGGGCGGGACGTTAAAGTTGGGATTCTCGTTCATCATGGACCCAAATGTGGACATCATGGTCTGGATGGTCTGCAAAAGTTTCTGAAAGTCCATGCCCCCTTCGCCCAGATTGTCATTCATGCTCCCCATAATGTCGTTCAGGGCGCCGCTGGACAAGAGACTGCTGACCATTTCCATGGGGTTCTGGGCGTTCAGATTCACATTGTCCATGACCTTTTTCAGCAGGTTGGCCAGAAAATCTTCCTCCTTGGTGTCGCCCTGACGCAGGTTCCGCAGAATCTCTTTGGCGGGTCCAGTGGGGTCCACAATCGCAGAAATGGTCAGCAGATGCTTCCAAATGACCTCCTGCTCGTCCTTCGCGGCCCACTGGAAAATCTTTTGCAGGTCGATATTCACGCGCTCCGAGTACCGAATCTCACCAAACACCAGGGGCAACGTGCGCTCCACGATGCACCGCTCGTTGGCCTTGAGGAAGTGCTGAAACGTTGAAAGGTGCTTGCGAATGGGCTCCTCATGGACGATGCCCGTCTTCTCCAGCAGGTGCGCATACAACTGGAGGGACAATTGGCGGTCGCCAAACACCTCATTCAACGCCCGCACAAAGTTGCAAATTGCTTTAAACCCCAAAATGGTCTGGTTCTCTTCTGAAACTGACGTCGACGGAATCGTAGTAGGCGTCGTCGAAGGAGTAGCACTACCAGCGTCCGCTGTTGTTGTTGTTGTTGTTGCTGCAGTAGACATGCCGATGACTGTTGAGATGCGATCTACTTTTGTAGGAGATGTTTTCCTTTTTAAACCCATATTGAGAAAAGGTGGTTGGTTGCAGAACAATGCCGGAATAAAAAAAAAATATTGACCAACAGCAGAGATACAACAACACAACCGGACTTGTCAAGAATGAGTAGCGTATTCGTCAACGAATCGGCGTCCACTTACGTGCAGGCTCTGTCGTGCCCCACGGGCACTCCAGCGACCCTGCAGAATGAACTCCAGCGTCTGACACTCCAGTACCCCAATGGTCAAATCATTAAGCGTAGCCCCTTTTTCCAAATCGCAATCCCCCCCAAAGCCATCTTCCCGCTCCAAAACCTTTCCGGCCTCGCCAAATTGGACTCCCAGGCTTCCTCCGGCGTCCTCAGCTGGGTGGAACTCACCAATGCCAGCAATCCAGTGTTTACGAAGCCCATCTTTGTAGCCCAACAGTTCAAAGTGTCCCTGTCCACTGCGAAGCCCTCCACGATCGTCTACCGGCAAATATCCAACACTGGGGCGTACCAAGGGTACTTTGTCCTTTTCGTGCAAGACCCCAACGTTTGCACACGGGCCACCAACTCATTCACGGTGCCCGACACGAAAACCTACATCAATGCTCCCAGTCTGGATCCACTAGCCACCAACGAAATCGTATTCACGTCCGTCACGGACACCAAGACGATTGTGACGGTCCCGCTTAGGGAGAACATCAACGCGCTCGTCAAGAACGCCACCACGGAAAGCACCGAGTACGACAGTGGCCTGTTTATCCTCGACTTTTTCGGAACAGACCCCCTTTTGACGGCTGGCGAGTGGTCCGTCGACCTGAAGGTGACCTTCAATCTCCTCAGCAAACAGGACATTCAACTCTTCACCATCGTCTGTCAGGAGATCGAGGCGCTCACGCAATGAGAACGCATCAAGACAATTCGTTAATTTAAAGGAAAAAGATTGATTCCAAACAAAGAAAGCACGGTGGCGCAGAGGTAGCGCGCGGGGCCCATAACCCTGAGGTCAATGGATCGACACCATTCTGTGCTAAATCTATATCGACTTTTCGATATAGATTCGTTTTGAGAAAGTTGGAAAGCATCAAGATTGGTGGTGATAATAGACATGATGCACACCGCTGTTACGACTCTTTCGGAATGCCCAAATCAATAGCGCCGTGACGACCGCAATGAAGCACACCAAAAGAAGGATTCCTAACAAGTGCCTGCTGGAGTCACCGGATGTGACATGCTCTTTTTGGTCAGCGTGCTCACTCTGCAAGAGTTTGGCGCTGGATATGGCCAAGTGCGTCGATGGAGCAGAGGGTGTCAGAATTGTGTCAAAGATGGTCCGGTCCAGCTTGACGGGATCGGTCCACGGACGCTCTATCTGAGTCCATGCGTAAAACAAGTCCACGGATCGTGCTTTGCCATTGCCATAGGGCGCGTCCCACGCGGGCACGCGCTCGGCAGGTGGACCATCCATCTCCAGGAGGTATCGCACCTTTTGTTGCGCACCCGACTGATCGATTTGACGGTCTTTCCAGTACTTGGGGTCTTTCTCCCGCGTGTAGGCGTGGTAAATGATGTTGGCTTTGGGAGTAAAGACGTCGTAGCCATGCGTGAATGCTCGTATGGTCAGCAAAATCTCTTCGCCAAAAAAGAGGTCTGGTAGTTGCGGGTCGAAGGGAACTTCGGAGACGAAAGAGCCCGGCGCGCACATCATTTGGGCAGAGATAAAGATGGAAAGACGCGGGTGTTCCAGCGGAGGCAGGTACTCTGCGCCTAGGAGATAGGGCATGCCACTCTCGTCTATGCTGATGCCCACATTCGTAGTCACGGGAGTGGAAGGGCTGGGTTCGGATTGGTAGTTCTCGTAAATGTCGCAGTAGTGCGAGAGGATTGGCTTTTGCACGAGAGACTGCAACTGGCGCATCTGATGCTCCAGACTGGAGTCCCAGTGTTTCACAAAGAGAGAATGCGAGTCGATTTGGAAAAAGTAGTCCTCGTTCGCGTACAACTGACTGCAAAAGAATCGAGCCAACGTCGGCCCTCTGGCGTCGTTGTGCCCGACACGAATGACACGCACGTGGTCCTGCACCCAACGGCGTGTCGCGTCGTCTGTGACCGTCAGCACGCAATCAGGGTCTGACTGACGATCGTTTTGTTGGCACACGCCCACGTTTATCCTCTCAGGGAACTCTGCGTTCTTGTACAACGACTGCAACGTCTGTGTGCACAAGGTATCTCGGTAGGAAGCGATGGAAACAAAAATGGTAGATCTCCTTTCTGGGATAAACGGAGGCCACATGACAGCCACGCTCGACAAGTATTTTACTGAAATGACATTTTTTAAACTTATCGGTGTTTTCACTATTTTTTCTAATTACACACTAAATCAATCTCTTCACCTCTTCAGAATGGGATCATTGTACAGAGGGAATCCGTTTGGTACTACTTATTCATCAAGCCCCTGGGGTGCAACCGTCGCACCAGCTGTTGGCACTGCTCCATCCGACAGCTTTTTTACACCCAAGATGCAATCTTGGGTCGAGTTCTTCTACCTGGTCCAAGCTGCCTTTTCCCTGTGGCTTCTCGTCATCTTCGGGCAACAGGATCTATGGGGCTTGCAGGGCCCTCCCGCGACAGAGTCGCGTCGTGCCAAGACATTTGTTCTTTGGTTGTTTGTCTTTTTGGGTGTCTTGTACAGTCTCTGGAGCGCATACGCCATGCGTCAGGGCAATAACTGGACCGGTCCACAGAAAGACGTGTGGGGACCGCAACTGCTGTGGTTGATCTTCCACATCGTTTTGCTGGGCATCCTGTGCACGTTCTGGCAGAGCTACAATCTGTGGGTCAACAACTCTGCGTGGTGCAGCATCAACAGCACTGTCATGAACGCGGGGACGAACGGTGCCAGCAGTGGTAGCGATGGTCTGGGGGTGCAACCAAACCTGTGGCAGGCGGATAGTTACCAGGCCCGCTTGAACGACCAAGCCATGCTTGGCAGCAATAGCCAAGTCAACAACAACCCAGCCGTACTTGGTAGCAATAAGCAGAATCCATCCCAGAATGTCGTTCAGTGCACCACAGGACTTATCAATCTATGGCAACGGCCGGACAAACCCGTCCGAGCGATTGGACCCATGAGCCTACCGACCGCGTTCTTGTTTTGTGTCATTGTGCTCACGTTCACCTGGTCCTTTATCACGCTCAGCCTGGTATACAGCGCTTACCAGTGCAAGGTGGGTGGCAAACTGTGACAGAGATAAATGAGTGCTGAGATGGTTTAACTTTTTTGCGTGATAGTAAAGGTGATTGAATCGCTATCCAGTAAACTCCATCATATGCCCGATCCGTTCGCCAATCCGGCGTTGTGGGGCCCCGGCGCCTGGCGCTTCCTCGAATGCATGGCCATGACGTACCCGACCAAACCGCGTCCAGCAGACATTGCCCGCAACAGCGCTTTCGTCCGGTCCTTTGGGAAGCAATTGCCCTGCAAGATTTGTCAAAAGCACTACGAGGAGTACGTGTCAAAGCATTTCAGCGTCAAGAAGGATCTCGCCACTCGAAGAGCCTTCATCACCTTTATCATCCGTCTCCACAACAACGTAAACCGGATCACCGGCAAGCGCGTGTACAACACGAAAGGCATGGTCACCCTGTTCTGCATGGCTGCGAAGCCGGCTTCCCAGCTGAGCCCCTACGGCCCCGAATTCGAGGCGATACGATGTCGCCTGTTTGGCGCGTCGTGAGTGAGTGATGTAAATCAGAATCCAGAGTCGACAACTTTTTGCGCGCCGAGGCCTTTTCGCAAAACTGACATCGCCACTGACAAGACTCCAGCACAGTGTCCTTCTCGTCGCACTGCTGATATCGATCAATCACTCTGGCTAACAACGAGCGACCTTGATATCAACAGGCTTATCAGGCATACACACCATGCACACCCACGACTTTTCGACGCTCTGCGCACGTCTGCGAGCACTTCCAGACGCGCTGTGCCTCGAGATTGATACCTTCTTCTCGCACGTCGACCTCATGGCGCTCCAAGCGATCGTCGCGTGCCGCAAGCACGCTTTCGCAACAATTCGCAGAAACGTCTATCGGCGACCTTCCGTTCAGGGAACTCGTACCATGATTGACTGCTCCGTGGCGTGGCTCGTGCGCGCGCTGGTCACCTTTTGTCTGCAAGGGCCAACAAAATCCAATACGTGTGCCGACGTCCATGTCTGGAGAAGGCTTCTATTTCAAGACTGCCCCTGGTTGCATGCAACCCTCACTACCGATCCGTGTAGTAGCGTCTTTCTACTCGTGCACCAAGTGGACGTGAGGAACGTCGAAGGACACCACACAGAGTCGTGGGCGGAGTACGGAGCGCGTATCCACGTGCCTGCCACGGACAATGTCGCGCTCGTCAATGCCCCCAAAAAGGGACACCAGACTTTGTGCAATCGGATCGTAGGCCATGTGATTGGCGACAAGTACAAGATCACACGCTGGGGGTACAGGGACTACTTGGCATAGTGAATCAAATGAGAGAGCAAGAATGACAAAAACTCGGTTGCAAGGCGCCAGCCATGCCATGTGGTGGGACGTAAGGAAAACACTCTCAAGAACGCAATTCTTGCAAAAAAAAAATGTATGAATAAACGTAATAAAAACAAAAAGTATGAGTGGTTCTCCGCTGCCTCTTGGGTATCAGTGCGTGTACCCCTGGGAGTCCCATTACCAAGCATGCCCTGCAAACACGGTCTGCGACCAATCAGGGAATTACTGCCAGCCAGTAGTATATCCGTCTCCGTCTCCGCTGCCTGCTGGTTATCAGTGCATGAACCCGGTGGTGCTCCCAGGCTTCACCCCTTACTCTGCCCCCTACCAAGCATGCCCTGCAAACACGTACTGCGCGCCTGACGGATCAGGGTATTACTGCCTGCCGATCAGTACGGAAACCTACACCGAAGACATACCTGCTGGTTCTCAGTGCATGCTCGACATGGGCTCTCCCTTCCCTCCCTTCACACCATGCCCCAAAGGCATGACATGCGTGTCAAACCCATCAGGAAAAGGGTACGAGTGCATGATAGAAACCTACACCAATAACGTACCACCGCCCTCCGCGGCCATGATGATGCCTTCGAAACCCATGCCGTGCACGAGCAACAAGAAGGGGTCGTGCCAACCCAATTACATATGCGACACAACTAAAGGCTACTGCGTGCCCATGGCAGCGGTCAAGAAGGCGGGTAAAGCAATGATCCCTTCTAACTTGGCCTACACTAGCAACCACTGATACGATTATGGTGCAGTAATTTTGGGCGCAATCAGACCGGACCTTAGCCACGAGAATGTTTGAACTGAAATGAAATGAGCGTGACAACTAACTATATCGGACGTGCGTTTGCTTTCGGTGTCTATCTATATATTTTCTGGATATAAATACGTATACGAACAAAGTTAACAAAATGGATTAATGAATAGCCACTGTTCCTCTAAACAAACAGGAACTATTCATTGAATGAATGACGAGTGACGCAGACACCACTATCACCCCTCGCGTAGAAGTCGTCCTCACTAGCATTGTCCGCAACGAAGAAAAGAATATAGCGCGATTGTTGAACAGCGTCAAGGATGTGGTCGACCGTATCGTCATTTGTGACACGGGGAGCAATGATGACACATTGTCCGTTCTGGATGCCTGGAGCAAGCAAACGCCAGATATCCCTGTCCATGTGTTTTGCGACCAGTGGAGAGACTTTGGCCACAATCGCACTCTGTCTATCGAGCACGCGAAATCCGTTGTCCCTTCCTGCCAACACGCCTCAACCTACATGCTCTTCTTGGACGCAGACATGGTGCTCGAGCACTCGTTCCCAACGACACTGGCCATTCGGCATTGGAAGGAAAGGGAACTGAACCAGGTCGATGTCTGGTATCTCTTTCAGAATGGAACCAGCGTCCGGTATCACAACATTCGCTTGTTGAGGATGCAGTGCCCTGTCGTTTGCGTACAGCCTACGCACGAATACTACCAAATTCATCAACCCGATCCGGTCTCACCTGATTTATTCAGCGACCTCCCTGACGTCAAGTTTTGCGGTCGCGGATATATCGACGAGCGTGTCTGGATACGCGACATTGGTGACGGAGGGTGCAAGCAGGACAAGTTCCAGCGTGACATTCGCTTGCTGACAGACTATCTGGCCACGCACCCCGGCGACCGGCGCGCCACCTTTTACCTCGCCAACTCTTACAAGAACGCGGGAGACCTGGTCGCGGCGCACAAGGCGTATCAACAGAGGATCGACCTGGGCGAGTGGCGTCAAGAGGTCTACATGTCGCTCATCTATCAGGGAGAATGCTCCTTCCTGTTAAAGGATCCGTTGAACGGATTGAGATCCTTTTGGAAGGCCATGGACGTGCTTCCAGAACGGCCAGAGGCGTGGTATCGTTGCATTCGCCACTTTCGCGAGGAGGGAAAGCACCAAATGGCGTTTGCGTTGCTCCAGCGTGCAAAGGAGATATTGCCAAAAGAGTGGAAAGGCACAGACGTGCCCCTCTTTCTGGAACAACACATTGGCGAGTACCTACTTGATGAAGAAATGTCCATTTGCGCCTACTACGTGGGGGAGCATGCGCTCGGCCGTGAGAGTTGCGAGCGCCTGGCGGGCAACCAACGGATACCCGAACACGTCCGCGCACTCGCCGCGAAGAACGCCAAGTTCTACCCATGACCTGATATACATACATATATATATATATATATATAAAGCATCATCATCACCGTTGCCAGGGTTTGACCAATGGCGGGGAGTTCTTTGCCCAAGAGTCACGCAATCGCTGGTGCTTCCTCCGCATCTCCTCGCATGCCCTAATCGCCTTCAACAATTCTCGTTGCTCATCGTACAGCATGGAGTATCTTGCCTTGTTTTTCTCAGACATCGCCTGTCTCATCATCTGTGCGATGGCGGCGTTGCATGTGGCCAATTCACGTCTCAATCGGTCAATGTCCTTACAGGGGTTCTCGAAGGGCATGTAGGCCGGGTCCATTGCTCTTTCTTTACGCTGTGCGCGAGAAAAATCACGAAGCGGGATGAAAAAAAAGATGAAGAAAACAAGTGTGGGCGACTCAGGAAATCCCGGGCACGCTGGCGCCTTTGCACACGGACAGATCGTCCACATTCGAGCACGCGTCGTAACCGCCGCGACTGACCACGCCGTGACACGCGTACCGGTTCAACGCCGGCGGTTGCGGTATGGGGGGCTGTGGCGCGGGCGGGTCATGTGGGATGCAGACCTGCGCGTCCATGGCCTGCTGTCGCTTGGGCGACACGTGGAAGTAGAACGGGTGCTTGTTGTAGTTGCCCACGACATTGTAGTCGGGGAGCGGATTCGTCGAACTCATGATGTGAATTCACTGGTCCTGGTGGTATTATATATTATAAATTATATATAAGTTATATAAGTTATATATAAGTTACATAAATAAGTTCAGGGTTACGTTTGCATCATGAAAGGAAGCGTGACGCGATAGAGAAAGACATGGTGATTGAGCAATACCGGTATCGCATCCAAAACAATATTACTGGCCAATTATACACTTTCAAATCACTGGTACAAGCCCGGATACCTGCAACCGACTGGAGTCTGTCTGTATCATATCCCATGACTTGGACTATTCTATCCATTACGGACGACGAAGAGGCATTCGATACATTCAGCAAGCATGTCTCACTGCCACCGACCCCCTTTGTCACGGAGCGCTTGCAGGATTTGGTTCTGCTCCCACATCCACTCTTCCTGTGACGTCCACGGCGTCTTGAGATATGCCCGCAGGCAGGCCTCTGACTCAAACACGTTGCACAAGGAGTCCTCCGCGCCCGGGTACTTCCGCATGAGCGTCCAGACCGTGTGGGCAATCAGTCGGTGGCTCTTGAGCGGGTAGAAGAGTTTTCGGGCGCGGTTTCGGAAGCACCCTTGCAGTTCGTCCCACCTTTTGTTGTCAGACTTGACGTTGCAATCTGTGGTGAAGCGGTAATTGGATCGCCACCGATTCAACTGCTGGTCCGCCATCCACAGGTGGGTCGCATCTCGGACGATGGGCTGTTTCAGGTGCGCCACGTGAGAGACGGGGACGACGTGCTCCACGGTGCGACGCTCCACAGGCACCAGGCGATGCGTGTACAAGTCGTAGGGCTGGTGGAAGCGGAGCATCTTTTTGAATCCGTGTGACAGCATGCTGGAAACCAGTTTTCTCAAATGTTTTTGGTGTATAATTATTAGTATGAGAGTGATTCCCTATTAGGCAGCATATTCATTCATATCACTTTTGGAAAAGCACTACCAGCACAACAACCAAGAAAAGGCACGTGCGGATTGAATATATATAATAGATTGTGAAACTTTTTTTAACCGCCACAATATAACATTCTTGTCGGACGCATATTATGCATGCATGATGAAGAAGAAAAGTGACTCTCACGTGTCTGTGACTGCGCGCTCAGCCAGGTCATAGAACATGCGTCCAGACAATTCCTTCATTATCCAGCCAATTGGCGGTCGTCAAGCTCAAGCGCACGCGCAACGGAGCCTCGTCAAGCGGATAGATTTCATGCACGGCCCCCACGCATCGTTTCTCACGTGTCAGGAGAAGGAGCAATTGATCCGTCGCTTTCCAGACGGCAAGGCACACTTCTGGGGCAACCGCGATGGAAAACGAGACTATAACCTCAAGAATGGCCGTGTGGCGCGAATACGGGAGCACGACGTTGCTCTCTTTGTGCGCAGAAAGCGTTACGAGCAGATGGCCACAGTCACGTACGTGTTTCGAAACAAACAGTTCGCTGACAGCCTGTGGGGTGTCGACGAGGACACGGCGCAATCATTCGAGAACCTCATGGCGCTGTGCCCACCGCGTGGCAACACGACATTCACCTACGCCCAGTTCAATGACGCCATTGGCGCATCCACGACCAAGGTGTGGTGGGGCGTCAAGCGAATTCCTGAAACGAATGCGCAAAACGCCTTTGCCGTTTTTTTTGCGCGGGAAAACTGAATCCATCAGTACATCTTCATATGGAGGATAACGGAAACGCATGGAAACCTGGATGAGACTAGTCGCCCCTGACGCAGAGCACGTCGATCGCGTGAAGCAGATCCTTCAGTATCTCAAAGAGCAAGTGGAGGATGACGTGGAGAGCATGGAGAATATCGTCTACGAACTGCGTGTCTTGTACCACCACGAGGCCAGGAAGGACATGCGCATCGTCGCGGAGCGCGTGAGAGAGGGAGCGTTTGCGTGGAATCATCCCAGCTTTGAGCAAGAAAAGGCCACCATGGAAAGACTGGACGAGTTCATCCTCAAGCCGCCGCAGATCGAAGAGGGCGTCTTGAAATGCAAACGGTGTGGGAGCCGTCGCACGTTTTCCTTTTCCAAGCAGACGCGTCGGAGTGACGAGGCGGCGACGGTGTTTGTGCAGTGCGCGCAGTGCTCGCTGACCTTTCGGCTTTAACCGCTCCTGGAAAAGGTGACGGTTATTCTTGGTGCCAACAGGGTTTTGAATAGAGTAATTTGAACCGGGTCGAAATTGTTTCGCGAAAGATCCAAATGCTTGAGGCTTTGTAGCTTGTTGAATGATTTAATCATGTCGTGCAACTCCATTTGGTTCAACTTGCAAGCGGAAAGGTTGAGAGTTTGCAGTCTTTCAATCATGACCTTCTTGTTCAACATAGTCCCCACATGCGTCCATTCGTGTGTTTCGGCGCCACCGCCGTAGGACCGCGTCAGCGTCAGCTGCCGGTTGTCGCTCAGATCCAATACACGGAAGCGGTCAGACGATGTCTCGACAGCCTCGAGCAGGTGTCCTGACAAGTCCAAGTTGTTCAGCATCAAGATCTCCAGGCTTTGCATGCAAGTGAGAAAAGACTGCAGACCGTACTGAAGCCTGAAATCCACGTCACTCATCGTCTCCCTCGTTTTTCTGTCTGTTGGCGCGCGTAAAGCACTGACTCCGTGCGCCTGAAGTGCGCTGGACAATAGCGGAATATTGGCGATTCGAAATTCGGTCACTGCGCCAACGACGGGTTCAAAGATTTCCGTCAGCGTGGGGCGCGTGCCTTGACGACTTTGCGTTGTGAGGAGGTACGCCAGTGGGTGGAATCTGTCAAAGTCGAGGGAAATCAGTGGCATCCCGCTTTTGCCAATCGCTTGCAACGGAAGTCCAAACAGTGCCTCTAAGTTGCTGCGAGTCCCACTGCGCATCGAATCCGAATATTTCATCCTCCAGCCTTGAGGGTACAGGAACACACGTATGTTGTTTGCATACTCCTGGTAGGGTGGCATGCTGGCGTACTGGATGTGCTTGCCCACCAGAGCAATGTTATCCATGCGTTGCGACATTATAGTCCACGTCCGGTAGGAAGCCAATACCAGACAGATGATGAGGTACACCAGCGTCAGGAGCACCATGATGGAAATCACGGTAGCGCGGTACGTGGGCGTCTGACGCGTTTCGTGCCTGTCATGGTGGACGAGTTCCCAAAACAGGAGGCAGTGCATAATGCCCTGGAGCAGGAGTGAAGCAAACAGGCGCCTCCACAATTTGTGCATGCGGTCCTGCGCTAGACTTGGATTAGTCCGCGTCGCTGGATCGTAGGGAGTCGTGATTTGCTGATGCAAAGCCGACAATACGTAGAGTGCATAGCACGTGATCACCAAGTGCAGTATGATGAGTATCGTGCCGCGGATTTTAACGGAGCGGGCGCGTCGGCGCCACACCACAATCGTCGCCGTGACGACCATGGCGACAATGTATAGAATGAGACCAGCACACGTCTGGAGAAATGCGCATTGCAGCTCCCGCCTCGCAGTTGAAATGTCAGCCAGGGCATTCATAGTCGCAGTAGTAGCACTAGACATTCCTTACAAAAATTTTATACTTGTCAATACTATAAAATTCATGTCTCGCAAACACACTCGTTCCTGCACAGCATCTTCAGTGCGATTGACCGCGAGTCAATTGTGGACTATTGTCGTCCTCGTGCTTTTCATTCCGATCGCATGGGTTTTCCTTATCAGGCGCCAGGATGATGATAACAACACTACCACCAGCACCACGACGAGTTCGCCAAGCACATTCACGTCCAGCCCGCTGTCGCGCGTCGCGTCCATGATTGCATCCGCGCTTGGACAGAGACCACCTTTTCAGCCCAGAAATCCGCTCCCCTCGACCTCCTTTCCGTCGTCTGCGCTCCCCTTCGCACCCGACGCACAGACACCTACTGGAAATCCAGTCGTGCCACCATCCTCTGCAGTACCTCAATGTCCCTCCATGAAGTGGATCGTGCATCCGGGCAAGAATCCGCATGTTAGTTTCATTTTGGAAAACATGGAGTCGATTCTCGGGAAATATCGCTGCGTGTATGGCACCTACCCAACGTGCGAGCAAGACGTGCTGTACGCCACCACGGGCCTACCCACATCGACTGGCATCGAGATCCGACTGGTGATACGGCGCGGGAACCGGTTTGTCTGGCTCCGCGTGACATGCGACCCGTCCAAAGGTATCCACCGACTCATCGACCTGTCTATCGTTCAACCGGCCCAGTTCCAAGAACTCCTCCTACTTTAACCTGACGTACCACTTCTCAAAGTTCTTGAAGTAATTCACGTCGTATGGCTTGCCGTACGACTCCTTGTTCCTGTCGTTCAAAATCTTGCTCTTGGCAAACTCGAAATGTGGCGTCGTGGCGGACGCCACCACGTACTGCGCGTGTTTAGTGCGGAGCGGGGTAAAGATGGACTTGTAGCTGTGCTTCATCAGGTCCTGCAGGTAGTATGCAGCGCGAGCCAGCGCCCACCACCCATAAACCACATACGTAATCGAGTCCCTGTGGTGGTAGTCCTGTGAGCGCCAACCGCAGGTCCTCTTGCAGACTTGCACACACTCGCTCTTGGATGGCCATCCGAGCACCAACACGTGCACCTTGGCACCCAGTTTGGTGTCGCGGAGTCGCCACGCGATATTGGCCATGAGGCACAGGCGGTGTGGCTCCCAGTTGCTCATGGAGTACAGGGCTTCACTGCCGGTGCACTGCTTGAAAAGACTCGTCCACAGTCTGGTCAGCACAGGCTTCAGCGACGCCACACGGGCAGGGGTCATTCTGTCCAGCTCATCGCACGCGGCAAAGGAGTAGTCTGTGATGCGCTTGTTGGTAACGAGCGCCTCCCAGTTCATGATGAATGCACAAGAGACGAATCCTGTCTGTCATTGTGTCGGAAAAAATATTTACACCAGCGTGAATGTGTCGAGATACCACTTGAGAATGTCGCGTTGGAGCATCATCTCTCGGTCCTGGTCCATGAACTGTGCTACCCAGGCGTGGTTGGCGTCCACGATGCGGCGACAGTGGTCTTGATGGTTTTCGGCCCACATGACTTGCTTCTCCAAGTCTCCGAAATCGTCCCTCACTGGGACAAAGTGCACCCACGGTTTCAACCGGTCCTCCATGAACCAACTTGCAATGACGGGACGCGGCATGAATGGCACGGAATCAGATGCCATAATCCACTTCAAATTGGACGCCACATCGTTGCCTTCCACCGACAAGAGATATTTGTACTCTAGCATTTCATGAATGCTCATGTGATTTTCATTAGCATCTTTGCCCACCAACTTGACGTCCACCAGATGGGTCGACGCGTCCATCCAGCGACGGACGAGCTCCTCTCGCGACGCGTCTCGCTTGGGTATGTCGTTGCCAAACCCGTACCCTGTCGCCCTGCCTCGCCAGAGCACCGCGCCCTTTTTAGCCGACCAATGCACTGGATCGCCGTCACGATGCAAGCGCTCAAAGTGCGCGAAATGCCGGATGCGATTCAGTTTGAACAAGATCGAGCCCTTTGGAGCGGTGCGCGTGCAACGGGTCTTGACCAGGCACGGCACCGTGAAAGGCTCCACGCGATCTCTGGGATACCACAGCAGGCGACGAGTTTCCGTCTTGTACTGCTCCGACAACCCCTCCCACGCACAAAACAGATCCACCACGTAGGACCCGCTCGGTATTAGGACGACGGGCGTCTGGGTGGGCATTATGGATTTTTTCAAATGACGGAGCATCCACAGCTGGTCAAAGTTGATGCATAGCGTCGACCACCATGATTCCCGCTCGAACTCATGCGCGTGCACGCGACGAGCCCAGGCAAGGGAGACCGTTTCCGTCTGACAAGCACCAGGTTTCCGATACATTCCACTGGTGTAATAGTCGAGACGCTCCGAGACAGTCATGGGAGCGCATTCTCGTACGAGTACGCGTTGTTCAGGTCGAACAAGGCGCCGAAAGACCCATGTGATGATGGTCACAGCGAGTGCGCATATAGTGATTATAACGATCGCGGTCACGACGAGGGAGGTAGTGGCCCAACTCATTTTTCTTGCCAAATGTAAATAAAGAAAGAGAGACCGGAACTCGTGATTTCGACTTTTTATAAACCAACAACATATGCACGTCGACGACGACGACCCGCGATCGTTGGCTCCCGAGTACTGGTCCAGAGGACTGTGGGACGTTTTGCACGCCATGTATGTCACCTTTCCGACGGCCGACAACACACCGTCAGAGGCAGACCGTCTTGAAGTGATATCTGGAATAGCCAATCTTGTCCTGTCCTTGCAGCACACGCTTCCATGCGCCAAGTGTCGTCGGCACTTTGCCGACTGGACGCAAGCACACGGCCTGCTGGAGAACCCCGTTTTCCTAAACTCGCAAGACGAGTTTGGACGGTTCCTGTGTGCACTCGAGAATGACATTAACCATGCCTCCACCCCTTTCCAGGAATGGAAGAGCCAGGTGGACGCCAAGTTTACCGCGCAGGAGCCACTGGTGGCCACCCAACATGTGCCCGCGGCAGCAACACCATCCGTCGTCGTTGCCCCGGGACTACCGCCAGCGCCAACAGCAAGCGCAGTGCGGTTGCCCGTACTGTCCACGTTCCCACAGTTGCCACAAGTGAATGGCCGTTCCAATCGCGGGTACTATCGGCCGATCAGGGTCGGTTGCGGAAGTTGCGGACGGCGTTGAAAGCGCCACTCACTGGACAAAGAGCAAAGGGCGAAAAAGTGACGTTAGCCAGATAAGGGGTGCGAATAAAGCGATTCTATTGGTTCTTATCTGAATTAAAAATGGGACACGACGCCTGCTGTCTCCCCGCGCTACCACTGGAGTGCTGGTACCACGCGCTGGATTTTTGCTCCGTGTACGACTTGCTCAAGATTTGGGCGAAACCGAACTCGCACACGACTGCTTCTCACGCGCAGTCGGAGTATCTCCGCCACCGCGAGATGCACACTGGTCGCCCCCTGAAAGATGAGGTGACGACTGAAGTTCGTTCCGCGTGGCTCATGAGTCTCACGATGATGCACGCTTTTGACGTGCAGGCGCTGTATCCGCGGAAAGGGTTTGCCCACTGTCTGTTCCACATGGCCGGCATTTTCGATCAGGGGGCCTTTCCGTTTTTCGCATCTTCTAGGTACGCGGGGGTCAAGCGTGCTACTACTCGATTGTCGGCAAACTTGCAAGACGAGTGGCCCGCTTTTGAAAAGCATTTGCTGAAGCGTTTTCCGATAACGACGGAAACGCCCAAAACTGACGCAGTCCTGCAAAATATGCGAAAGCACAGCACGCATTCTAACACGCATTCCACTCCCGAAGATAATGCCGACGTGGTTGCCCGATCTGCCCATACGTTGCTATACGTGCAACAAAGTCCTTGCGCGGTATACAATGGCCTTCCATGAGTGGCGTCTGGCCCACGCAGGGCTCACGGGCTCTGCGGAGCTGGAGCAGGAAGGAAAGAAGAGCGAAGCAGTGCCTCTCTTGGGATTCTTTGAGCAGTACAAGATTGAGAGGTATTGTTGTCGACGCATTTTTCTCAGCCTCCCAGAACCTTCACCCCTGTTTGATGACACATTCACGCCGTCCACTGTCGCCATCACCAGCGTGCACACGGACAACGCGCAGAAAGTGCTTCCGCACCGGTTCTACGTGGCCAGGTAGCAAGACGATACCGTCAACCAAATGCTTTTATGTGGATGAATGCTGAACGGTAATAGCACCGATCCATCATCTGAACTGCCAAGTACCCAGTATGTCTACAGCTCCAAACACGCGCGCCGACGTTACGTGGCTGTCCACGTTTGAAGCCGGTTTCGAGCGAAACTTCTTCAATCGCCTGGGCATTCTGGACTGCCCCATATGTCGAGAATCGTCTGGAAAGTTTTACGTCGTGTGCACCCAGGGCCACAGCATTTGCGACACTTGCGTCTCTGAACTCGAGGACCACGACGAAGTGGTTTGCCCGCAGTGTCGCGGAGACATGATATCGCCCATCCGGGACCGCACGAGGGATCAGTGGAAGGAGTCCATGTCCCTGCCCTGCCCGTTTCCCCACTGCAACTGGTGCGGCACCTATGTCGAGTGGAAGGCACACATGTGCGCCACCACGATTGCACACGCCCTGAGCGACAGCACGACGCTACAAATGATGCAACGATTCGACGTCATGGACACGAACGGGGACTACATGGTGGCGGAAATCCGACAGGTGGACTCGGAGAGGAACGAGATCCACCTGACCTTTTTGGGCTGGGACGACGCTCGAAATGAAGTCATTAGCCTGCAACAGTACCCAGCCCGCTTCGCCCCCCTGCACCTGTGGACCACGCCTCTGCACCAGCTCTTGATGCCCGGGAAGCACATATCCTTTCGTGCATCGAACTGTGCCAACGACGGCATTTTCGCGCTTCCCACGCCCTTCCACACCATCTTCTCCCAATGCTCCCCGTGGCAGGGCGGACGAGTGCAGTTCGTGTCCGCCCCGCTCGTGCACATACGCGTCAAGCCCGACGAGCCCCGTACTGCCGACTCCTCCATGGTCATCTCACGCCCAAAGGCGATCGACATGCTTGTTGCGCAACAAGACCTCTACCACCACATCTCCGAAGACAAATTTCATCTCCCCGATTGAGAACGGCCACTGTTGCTTTTCTTGCGCGTTTATGCAGGTTATACGATTATGCAGGTTATGCAGGTTATACGATTATGCAGGTTATGCAGGTTATGCAGGTTATGCAGGTTATGCAGGTTATGCAGGTTATGCAGGTTATGCAGGTTATGCAATATGAATGACTGAATTATTGAGTAAAAAAACCGAAAAGCATTTTTTAATTAAATATAAACGACATGAGTCAGCAACGGAAGGGCCAACGGCAACAGCAACAACAACAACTCACGGCACAAGGAGGCGGGGGGCGAGCACTGGCGGTGCAGCCGCATCTAGGAAGCAAATGCCAGAGTTTCCCCAGCATCGTCGGCTCGTCCGGAATTCGCGCAGTCTGCGACAGGCAGCTAGAAAGGTGACTGGATCCGAAATCCCTCCACAGATCACAAAACAGTTTGTGCAGTTCGCTGGGGATGAGCCTATCGATTTGTGTTCATTAGTGGCACTGCGCACGGAATTTCAAATGCGAACTTCAATTGCTCCTTTCACAGCAGTTTACCTTAACTATGGAGTGCAATGCGACATATTCTACAACCCACCTGGATCTTTTACATTCCAATTAGGTCAAGTTCATTCTGATAGAAGCAGGACGTCAGCAGAAGAGCAGTTTTTTCACGGAATCTACAGATCTACAACTTTATGTGATCGCAACAATGCTCAACGACTGGCTCTTGTATCACACCAGTTCGCAACACTGGTGTACTACTTCTGCAGGACCCTGGGTTTGAGAGAAGATACTGATATGATAGATCAAATCTTTCAGCATTCTAGCTCACATTTTCACACCGCCCAACATGTGCAAGGCGATGAACAGGAAGACCCAGAAGAGCGACAGCACTGGGACAATACCCCATACCTGCTCAGGCAACACCTGACTGCACATCAAGTACCGACTACCGACGTTAAAAACATTTTTTTACAAAGCGCAATCGTCACGCGTAACCCGCAATTTAAAAGATACTATTTGGGCTTGACAGGTCCGAATGGAAATTTCCCACGACAAACGGATGAAAACAAAGATGCAATCAGACGTAATCGACAAGTCAATAGAGCGCCCATGTTCAAATACAATCGCATCAGCGAAAAAGATGTATCAACCAAATTGAGGGCCATGTTCCCACGCCTCCTGAAACAATTCGATGGCATAATGCAAGATGTTAATCAATCTAAACCCGCAAGAACGAAAAGTGTAACAGGACATAATGATTTCTTTCCCAACATATCTGAACTTCGTCATCTATATAGAGATTTCCTCAGGCGCCCTGGTTTTAAGAAACAGTACGACAAGCGGCAGGAAGCGCAACAAGCTTTACAAAGGTTATCGACAGAGTTTTGGCAAATCATCAAGGCACATCCCCGACTGTCCAACCTCTTTCCTCGCAAAGAAATGCAACAGATGACACCCCAACAACTGAAGCAGTTGTACAAAACCATTATTGACTTTCCAATCAAGCAAGATCGTAATGGAAAATTCGTCATCTCGTAATGGAAAATTCGTCATCTCGCCGTCAATATGAAAAGTGGATATGTGTATGTATATTTGTATGTGTATGTGTATGTATATGTGTATGTATATGTGTATTATAATAGATATTGGATACAGACATTTGGAAGTCGGAATACACGCAATACAGGACAGTGGTGTCGAGGACGGTGTAGACACATCTTCAGAGTCTTTTGACAAGATTATTATTCGCAAAGACGTATGGGGTATGATGACGTATGATGAATAATAACCTCTCGACTCGACGCAACAAATTCAATTCACTGTCGAGAATGTGCTGGATGATTTGACGCCAATCCTTCTCTATGAGTTCGATGGGGGAAGCCGGATGATGACGCTCCTTGATAAACCTGGACAAGGCCGTAAACGAATACATTAGACGTTGCGGCACTTTGACCTGTTGCGCTTGACGTTGTGTGGCATCCTTGCTCGACTGGGCGGATCCCCCACCTCCGCCTCTTTGCTGCGCACCGCCTCCCTGGTGGTGCTGGCTCATTGTCGCTTCACGCAAAGGACACTTTCCTTTTCCCGTAGGACATGAATAAAAAACAAAGTGCAAAGTTGTCTTTCCTCGCACACATTTGATTTTGTAGAGGTGAAGGACTGCAATAATAGTCTACAACGACTATTTACGCGCGAATTTGAACGTTGCGCAAGTGATAGTCCTGGACGGCTTTTTGCTTGACGCTCCCCCAACTGTTGGTCTGCGAGATGGGGGACAGCGTCGGCGCAGAACGGTCCAGGTGGTTGGACGGAATGTGGCTGGCTGGGATGTGGAAACTCTGGCGGGACACTGCCCGATCGGCTATCCTGTGACTATTGTGCGCGTCGCCAAGAGGCTCGTACAAGGCCTGCTGGGGTCTCCCCTGCCCTGTGCGCAGCGCCGTGTCCACTGGATGCGCCAGGCGATCAGGGTGGATAAGGCGAGTGAGTGGCTGATCGGCGTGCACCGTGCTGTCCATGGAAAGCATGGATACCCTGGGCGCCGTCCATTCGTGGAGCGGAGTATTTTTGGTGTCCGTGCTGTTGAGATGAGTGACCATAGGCCGGTTGTCCACAGGCCCCGTGGGCGCGGTCCGCTGGGTCTGCACGCTGGACAAGTGGCGCCGTTGCATTGGCACCACACTGGCGCGAATCCGACCATCATCCATCTGACACGAGAACGAGTCCCCGTGACCCCCGTGCGAAGGCAAAGACTTTGGGACAGTGCTGGGACACGTAAAGGCGTGTTCTCGCACCATGTTGGAGGGCGCACCGCGCTCGTGGATGGTGTCGGCTTTGAAGGGCGCCGACAGGGGTGTTTCCGCCTCGATATTGCCGATCGCATTGGCAGCGATGGCGTTGGACATGGCCGTGCTCGTGTCGACCCTCAACCAGGGACTGGCGTCTGGAGACGTGGCTGTGGCGCTTCCATTGGTCCGCGCATCAATGAGCAACAACTGGTCGTGGATATGGCGCTTCAAATCGACGAGACCCGTACGGTCACCCTGCTCACGATGCGTGCTGTCGCTGAGCATGGTGAAGGCCTCGTAGACCTGCTTGTGCTTGTCGATGGACTTTTGGTTTCTCAAGTCCGCATCGCCCACCGGAGATGCAAAGGTGTCCATCTGAGTGGAAGCCCGGATCGTTTGCTTGGGCGCAAACAATGCCTCCTTCATGGTTCCCTTGCCCGGCGTCGAGTCCACGGGCAACATGTCCACCACCCCACATGGGACCGTCGACTTGGGATTCACTGACAGATTTCCGTGCAGGACATTGTCGTGCACCTCCTTCTTGTCTTGCAGGGAACGAATGATGAGGTCGTCCGTGATGGTGGGGACCGTGTTGTTGAAGCATCCAGCGTTCACAGTCGTGTGCAGAGGCGCGTCCACGATGCTCCGTCGGCCGTCAGGGCACTCTTTTTGGTCTTTGAAGGCTGGATACTCTGGATTCGTGGCGGCGTGGCACCACACGCGTGGAAGACGGGAGAGGGGCAACAGATCTTCCTGCCGGAAAATGGGCGGACGGACGTTTTGCACCTTGTAGGGCAGGGAGGCCTGGCCAATGTCCATGCCTTTGGCGCTTAAACTGCCCGAATTGTTCGAGGCGTTGTCGTAGCTCACGCTGACCATCGGGTTCACCCCCCTGGGGTACACGGAAATGGCCTCGGCGATGCGGTCTCCGGAGGCGTCCTGCTCCAGCAGAATGTTTTGCGTGTCTCCGACCTTGTCTCGTCGACGAGTCGTGATGCTTCGCAGCGGATTCCGCAAAATGTTCATGTCCGTGCCCCACATGTCCACGCTGGGCAACGTGACCTTGGCGTTCGTAGTGAGCGCGCTGTACGAGATACCACCAGCACTCATGATGAATCAGATGTAAAGTTACGAGTTCTGTGAGTTTTATTCCTGTGCACGCGTGTGTGCTTAGGTGCTCTTCTGTATCCTGATGATTTACAAGAGATGGATATAATCCGATTACAATCCGATTGGGCTTTTCCGCGGACTCGTGGCGTCCTGCAACGGACTGGGGAAGCGCGCCATCAGTGCATCCAAGTTTTTGCTCATTTGGAGGTCCTCTTGGCCACATTTCTTGGTCCACTCGCGCAAGATGTCTAGTTCATTTGTCCTTTCCTCCTGTGGGCCACCGCCGCCGCTCATCAAACGCGCGATGGAGAATGTAAAGTTCCTGGCATAATCCCATTCGGCCAAACTGTCAGTCACGTTTGCAAAGGTTTCGGCTGTCACCGCATGTGAACTAATGAACAAGAGAGTGATTGGTGGAGGAGAAGTGGACGTGTGTCCCTTACCACTTTTCTCCAAGAAATACTTGGTTGATGAGAGAAAAAGATTGCGCTCATTAGGTAGCATCTTGGGAAATAGCACGACGCATTTCTGTGCGAATGGCCGTATTTCGGAAAACTCTGTTACAGGAACAAACATTTTTACATAAAAGTATGCTCCTGTCCCTTGTTTTGTGGCATATTCGTTCATTGCCTTGATCCACCGATACGTCGTTGGCCACAAGTGTCGGAGCACCAAGCGACCATTGTACACAATGATGATCGGGCACATGCGCATCTGTTCTTGTTGACCGTGAGACACCAAGGGTGATGCAGGCGCTATCCGTTGTGGGGCAAGAACTTGTCGGACGTGCACAAGAGGAGGAGGTGCGTCGATGGGTGCATCAGATGTCGTTCCTCGTTGTGCACCGACATTTGCTTGCTCCACTGCGACCGGTGGACGGACGGACCACCAATACCCAAAGACTGTCCTGAAGGTCAAAATGATGACAAGAGCGATTTGTAGATCCATCAATGCTCTTTTCCGCAATGATGATCTCTGGGTGATTCCAGCAGTAACAGTTATGGTCGAAAGCGTCAGGACGAACTGCCACATATCTATCAAGACCATAGTGCATGTGCACTTATGCTGGTCCACTTGACTCATATTGTCCCTTGTCAGTTTGTACAGACAAAGGATATTGGCGATCTGTAGCACCAGGATAATGATTGTCAGCGTCAGTAGCAAGGTCGACACGACTGCCATGTCTTTGCGTGCGACCAGTGTGCTTTTCAAAATACTGGCGCACACCACTGCGATCGTCGCTACCGTCAGCCCCAGTACAGTTAGATGAAGAAGAAGCAGAGTGATGAATGCAACGGAAAACATGATGCCAGGTGATTTCCCTTGAGGAGTGGATTTTGATATCGGCAATATTTTTTGATCGGCCCATTCATCTAAGTGTTTCGGGATCGCAAAACAACGAATCAACACAATTTCCTCACATGGGCGATCTCATCACAACGCTACCGACGGACAAGGTACAGCCGTCCGAAGCGGAGAAACAAGCCGTCCTCCTCCTTTTTCCGCCCACTGAAAAGGGCACTTCTACGAAATCCATCAAACCGGTGGTGGCGTCGTCACCCCCAGCTGTCGCGTCTGGATCATCACTATCATCGTTGGGTGAAGTCAACGGCATCTCGGGTCGCACATCATTCTTCGGCACCATTCTGACGAAACGGTTTGCGTTCCTCCTCATTGCGTTTCTGCTCCTGACGGCGCCACAGTCGCAACCTTGGATTGCCAAGCTGTTGGCGGGAATGCGCGTCCAGGACTTTATATCGGTCCATGCAGCGACCTGCTTGCTCTTTGTCGTCGCAGTCGTTTTGGCGTCTCGATTATAAGACTTGAGGTCCTCTGATGAAGACACTTACAAAATCTATTCTCTTGTCATTGATTATTATCACAAACAATCATGAACTTGATGCCATCGCCTGTAAGGCCGATTTGTCCAGCCATGTGTCGTCAGCAGGTCAGCACCGTCATCCCAGGACGCATCATGTTTGGGTCATTGCCTTGCAACACTTTGTGCACTCATCTCTTGCATTCGCACGGAGTACGCCTCATCCTGAATCTGCTTTCCGCAGAAGAAAAGCAAAAGGTGGGATGCTACGATCCGAGCCTTGACGTCGTGGCCTCAGGAGAGCACATCCGCGTACTGCATATGCCCATTGTAGACCAGCATTCTCCATCAGTATCGTCTGTTGTCCTGTCCATTTTGCATGAAATGATGCTTTTTCTACTCCGAAATCCCAACATGGCCATTTACATCCACTGCAGGGGCGGTCATGGTCGTTCGGCAGTCGTCGCGGGTATGCTCCTCACCATCGTCTACCCATTTCTCCAACCAGACAAGGTTGTACAGTGGCTCACGGAGGCGCACCGCCAACGAGTGGATATGCGACGTAAATACTATTTCGTCCAGTGCCCGACTCGGAAAAACCAGCGACGATACTTGGCTCAGTTCGTCCGACGATTTTCGATTCTTCCCATGGTACGCACTCTGATCCGTCCACACGACTCTTGTCGCGCTGTATCGATATCCGTGGCGCTACCGCCTCTGTTGCTGTGCGCAGTGCTCGTATGGTATGTGGGCTTTCTCGCCATGGCCACGAAAAGTGACAAGGTCGCGAATGGAAGCACCCACATTTATACTTTTCTTAAAGCGTGGACGCAACCCAAACAAATTCACTACAGTCATGTCAAATCTGACGATTCCCGAGCCCGCTTCCGTGAACATTGTGGAAAAGGTGAATGCGCTGACACGGTCAAGTAGTCGCAATGAACTGGTGAGCGTGTGCGACAGCAAAAACATTAGCAGCTCAGGGACAAAGCACGACATGGCACTCCGCATCGTCAAGACTGAATACCCGTACGAATTCGCCAAATGGCAGTCCAGCACTCAACCCAGTTCTTCCAACAAGAAATCGTGCACCGCCCTGAGTTTTCGGCCCGTTGACCCCACGGTGATAGCGCGAGACGTCAAAGACCACCTGGGCGTGAAAGCGGACGAGCTACTGTGGATTTGCGACCCGACCGGGCTCGTCTTTCACCGGTCCAGCGTCATTGGTCGCTGGACTGAGCAAGACCACACGATTGCGTCATTGGACTCGAACGACGTTCTTGAATGCACACGCTACAAGTTTGTCATTGCCCCAGAGGCTTTGTCCGAAGTGTTTCAAGAAATACTCTCGCGAGCGCCCTGCCCAGACAAGGACCGTCAAGTGCGACTGTTTCTGCAGACGGCCGTCACAGACAAGCACGACAGCGACGACGACAGGCAGGAGGAAGAAGACGGGGACGACGAGGCATAATGTACATTACATGACGCACATGATGACGCATGATGTACTCATTGCTGCCATGACTAGGAGACCTAAACAAGAAGCCCGTAGCATACAATTAATGAATCACTGACCCAATCCCAAGGAAGAAGTCATTGCCATGTTCCCGTTTGGCTTTGCCCCATTTGGCATGCCCATGCCCCCGCCTGGAGCGTCGTTATCGAAAGAGTACTACGATCGCCTGGGCGTGACCACAACGGCCAGCGCCGACGACGTGAAAAAGGCGTACCGCCGACTCGCCGTGAAGCACCACCCTGACAAGGGCGGAGATGCTGAACAGTTCAAGCTCCTGTCCGAGGCGTATCGCGTGCTGAGCGACGAGCGCTTGCGCGGTCTGTATGACCGCTTCGGTCCAGAGGCGGTCAAGGACGCGCAGGGCGGCGCCCCCGCTTCTCCGTTCCCCTTTCCCGGAGAGAACGGCATGGCCTCTGCGTTCTTCGGACGCCGACCCAGCGAGCCGTCGATGCCCGTGCGCAAAATAAAGATTGATTTGCCCATCACCGATGTCTACAAGGGGTGCACGTTGCAGTACCGCATAAAGAGGAAGCGGTACACGGACGTCAAGACGTGCCCGTCGTGCAAGGGCACCGGCAAGACCCGCGTGCGTCACGAGATTGGCCCCATGATGGTTCAGGAGCGTCTGGTCGTCTGCACCGCGTGCAGCGGAACGGCCATTGACGCGGAAAACAGCGCCTTTGAAGCGTTCAATGAGGTGATACCCATTTCTGTTCCGCGCGGGTGTCCCAATGGCCATGCGGTGACCGTGCCCGAAAAACTGGACATTGTGCCTGGAAAGCCAGTCGGCGCGGTGCAGTTTATCCTCTCATACGACACGCAGTCCTGTCAAGCGTTCGACGCCCGACCAGACGATGCTGGGAATCTGCACCTCGAGATCAGCGTGTCGCTGGAGGAGGCCCTCGTTGGGTTCGTGCGACACGCCAGCTTGCCATCCACTGAAGAGATTGAAATCATTAGCTCCTGGACAGGCAATAACGTCTTTGCGGATGTGACCAGCGTCCACGGCGCGACCGTTGCCATCGAGGGACCGTGGGTGAAGCGCGTGCAGGGCATGGGATTGCCACAATGCGCGCCCAACGACGCGACACATGTCCAGTTACGCGACCTGTTCATTCACATCAAGATTACCGCATCGCCTCTGGCCTGGTCCGCCAATCACTTGGAACGCCTGGCCGAGGCCATTCAGGCGTGGGAAGCCAGTGTGGACGAACTGGACAAGGGACCCACCGACTCTGCCGTGCAACGCGTGGTGTTGGACCAGTGGCCGTTTGCTGACGCAACATCTCGCGGACCCTCCGCATCAGAAGAACCGTCCCCAGACGGAGCCAGCGGTGTTCAGGAGTGCCACGTGCAGTAAGCGTAGTAATGAGAAGGGAGAGGGAGCAACAGCACGGACCGAAATATGAAAAGTGATGAGGGCGTGGAAAGAATAAATATAACCATCACAAGTTTTCATATCAACGGATTTCGCCACCAATCGTAATTAGCCAACATATACCTCGTTCACGACAATGTCCGACCAGAAAACGGTCAAGACCGGTGGTCCCAAACCGCCAAGCGCGTACAACATTTTCTTTCGTGAACGGCGCCACCAGTTGCTGCAGACAGAGCCAACGCTGACCTTTGGCGAGCTCTCCGTGCGCATCGCCGCCGAGTGGAAGGAGCGGTCCAGGAAGCCCGGGCCCAGTCGACTCCGCGAGACTGGTGCGGACTCCGCTGACTGGTCCTTCCTGGAACGTCCGCTGTCTCCGTCTCGACGCATCAAGATCCGCATCACGCCACCTGTGTCAACGGATCGCGACCAGCCGTCCGATTGGTGCGCGACGACGGTGTCCTTCGAAGGGGATGTCATGGGCAACGAGGCTCTTTTGCGCGTCCTGGAGCAACGGCGACGCGCGTTGTGGATGACGCCGCGTGACCTGCTGGCGCCATACGTCAATGCGCCAAAAGCCAAGTCCGCGTCCTCATCGTCATCTCGTGCACCTGCTGGCCGAGGCGCGTCTGCGAGACGTCACGCAACCAACGATGTTGCGGACGCGTCTCACCTCAGAATCCACACCGCAGGTGCAGGTGCGAACAGACCGGCCCTGTTCGATAGGACGACGGACGCCGTGGCAGCCGATGGTGGGGACATGTCTCCCCGGGGTAGTAGCGTCGACAGTAGCGACATTTCCATCCGCACGACCCTCGACTCGACGACGGATTCCAACGATGGGTCCGACGACGACGACGCTTCGTCCTGCACCGACGTCAGCTCCGTCAGTGACGCAGCAGACCACCTATCGGTCGTCCTTTCCTCCTCTTCCCTGTCCGATGACGAAGACGCGTCCTCTTCGGTGGGCAAGATTGAAGCGGACATGGGCTTTGCCTTTGACGACACCGTGGCCGACACGACTGCACATTTGGACGACGACAGCGTCGCGGACGATGATCGCTCATGGTGAGGCGACCCAGAGTTCCGTCAGCACGTCGCCTGCCCCCCCGCGCGGTATCGTGTTGGGGTAGGGACCGAGCACGCGGACGGTCTTGTCGCGGATAAAGTCCGCAAGACATTGCTCCATGAGTTTGGCTTGACATGAGTGCCGAAAGTAGGACTGTACAAAAGCTTGAAAATTTGAAAAAGTCATGAGAAAGTACTCCGAGTTGCGCCACCCCAGTTCTCCGTGAGTCTGAACAAAAATACTTGGCGACGTTGCATCAGCGACAATGGCGTTGGCGTGAGACTCGACGCCGTCGAGAAAGTACCTTCCCGTTACTTTCAGAATGTAGTCATCGGGTTTGGTGTGATTGCGTAGGTAAGCATCAATGGCGTACTGCATGCTCACCCATTCAGAGATGGTGCTGGATAAACCAGTGGGTACGTGGTCGTCGAATGCGAGGATCACCAGTCGGGGATGCGGAGGCAGGTTGGGGAAGCCGGTGTTTGAACTTTCGACCACGACAATGGTCAACGACGTTCTGTCCAGCCACTGACGAATTTGAGTCTCGTACAAGTGAATCCTCGCATCATCCTGCGCGTCTCCCCGCCTCACACAGGTGGTCAGGAGCACAATGCACTTTTTTTCTGGAGCGGTCTGTTGCTCAGTGTCACTGGACGAAGCCGGAGCGTCTGCATAATGGTCGGGCTGGTCATTGAGGCGTGTGCGCGAAATGACCATCAGTGAAAGCACAAGCATCATGATCGTAATGCCCAGTAGCAGGAAAATGGGTAGAAGCCGGTTTATCGGATCGGACATGTGTGCGCGAAAATGTCCTTTCACATATAATTTTTTCATCTTTTTTTTGGATGCAAAAATTTATCCCATTGTGTTGTCGTCTAAGCGTTTGATTGGTGGGGTTCGAATTTGGTAACTTGAAAGACAAACTTTAGACTTCGGTTGTTTTCCAAAACCTAGATGAGACGACCATAATTTTCCATAATGATTACTCCCCATTTCCGGCGTTTTCTGCATTCGTAGCTGCGTATCCAAGCGCAGGGAAGCGTAGGGAGGGAGGCGTAGAGAAGAGTCCGGGTCTCATAAACTCTTTTCTTGAATAAAAAAATCGAAAAGAACCAGTTTACATTTGTGTTCTTTTTGCACACGTAGCTGCGTGTGTGATCGTATCGAAGCGTGGAGAAGCGTACATGGAGCCATCCATCCATCACTGTCGGGCAAACGTCTTGGATGGCGCCTGATCGCAGTTGCGGTACTTGGGCACACTGCACCGCGATGGGTACGCGGCGGTGATGCCAAAGTACCCCGAGGTGTTTTCGCCGTCCGGAGCGGCCGAAGGCATCTTGTGGGACAGCGAGTAGTAGCGCTGTCGCAGGAAGGCCTCGTTGTTCTGAACGATTTGCACGGTCTGGTTGGGGATGGTAAAGTTGTTGTCTGGCGCGTTGTAGACGGTCGTCTTGGGGACCTGCACGGAAAAGTCGCGCGACTGGTTTCCGTACGTGGCGGAAACGGGCGGGTACAAACCGGCTGAGGTCTGAAAGGCGCCATTGCTCCGATCGACGGTGTGGGCGCTCATTTTCCTATAATTTCAATTCAAGAAATTTAAAGTCTTTACTTGCACACACGACATTTTTTGATTTTTTTTCTTTCAGAGGCTTATAAAGAGATACGCAACCACCTACCGCTTTCACCGACTGTTGACTCATGTCGGGCCGCACATTCGCCATCGTGGACGCCTTCACCTCGTCCGGGCACGTCAAGAGCGACGCCCACAACTTTCGGGGCACCTACACGGGCCAGCCCTTGTCTGCCGCGAAAAAGGCGGGCGCCTTCCTCTGCCGTCAATCCAGCATTCACGGCGTCTGCACCCTGTACATCACCATTCGTGAAAAGACCCGGGGCTCCGCCCACAAGGTCTTTCGCTACAAGGTAGTGCGCCACAAACTGGCTACGCCCATTGTCATTATCCGCAACGGCCTGCCCATTGCCTACCACTACAAGACGACCGTCAAGGCAGTGCCCAGCAGCAAGATCTCCAAGAGAACTTGGCCCGACCCCAGAATCGCTTAAATATTCAGTCCTCCTGTATGGCCCGCTCAGATTTACATATGATACATATTTACATATTATATGTATTTCTCCAAAGGTATGTTTCAAATCCTCGCGGATATAAAACATACGACGACTACGCAACATGATTTTGATAAATGTCTTGCGTTGGTGCTTCCCGATAACACTGTCTCTACTGATGGCGGTCTTCATTGCCTGGGACATTGGGTTCAGCGTCAGTGGGCACGCACAGGATCCACCGCCGACCGGGTGCCCACTGGTGTCTGTTTCGCTCATGCAGTCGACGTTGGATCTTTTGCGACAGACGGCTCCTCCCTTGTCGGAGTGGGGGGAGACCACGGGGACGACCACGTTTGCCAACTTTGGCGGGTCCATCTATCTAAATGGACAGCCTTTCTTCGTTTCTGGAATGAATTGGTACGGCATGGAGATGGACATTGCCGTCCCAGAGGGCCTTTGGACGCGGGATCTCACCAGCCACTTGGAGCAGATGCGAGATCTGGGTGTGAACGTCTTGCGACTGCCGTGGGCGCTGGAGGGGCTGTTGGTGTCGGACACTAAGGATCCGGGGGTGTACTTTCAGCCCTTGGCGGATCCCAGTACAGTTATCGCATGTCCCTCCTGTCTCAGCACCTTGGGGACACCGGTGCAGATCCTGGACGAGATTTTCAGGATCTGTCGACAGTTGGACATTTACATCCTACTGGACTTGCACCGACTGCACTTTCGCGGCACGAGCCCGTTGTGGCACGATCGCGCCTACTCCATGTCAGAGACGCTTGCGGGCTGGGCGTTCATGGTCGACAGGTACGGGAATCAATCGCACTTCCTGGGCATGGATCTGTACAACGAACCGCATGGGAACGCGTCGTTCGGAACGACGAGTGATGGCAGAGACTTTTTGTGCTTTGTCCGGACGGCGGTGGATACAGTCTTTAGGCCAGTACTGCAGGCGCGCGGAAAACTGCTCTTTGTATCTGGCATCAACTGGGGAGAGGACATGCGCAACTACTTCCAGATGCCTGCAGAGTTCATGCCGTTTCTTGTTCTCTCCCCCCACAGCTACGGGCCCACGCTGACCAAGCCAGTCGCGGGGTGGGAGGACGAGCCATGGCGTCTGCAGAATCGCTGGATCTCGTACTTTTTCTACCTCCACACGGACCTGCAGTGGACGCTCGTCATTGGGGAGTGGGGCGGAAATCAGGACTACGATGGCGACGTTCTGTGGATGGAGTACTACACCCAGTTCTTGGAGCGACACCACATTGGCCAGTGTTTTTGGGCGTGGAATCCCAACTCCAAAGACGTGCGCGGATTCCTGGGGCCAGACTGGCGCACGCCTGTGCCACTGAAGCTCGGTCTGTGGAATCGGCTCCGCTCGCTGCCGCGTTGACGGATTCCGACAGAGCAATGTGGAGACCGACAGATTTATAATATATATGTATATATCTGTCTGCAATAAAACGGTCTTTTCACAGTAATCCGTTCTACATGCTCCGCTTCGCGTACTTTGCCATGACGGAGTTGGCGCATCTGACTTGCCGTCTTTGGGCCCATCTTTCATGGTCCCGCGACTGCTCCCAAAAGGCACTCGTCGACTTGCAAAAGCATCTCGCCCGGTCATTGGCCACGCGCTTCACCAAATGCTGTGGCATGCGCTTTTTCCAACATGACCCACACAACAATGACAGCCCGGACACTACTTTCCCGTTCCAAGCGAGCCAAGATGGTGACCGAATCTTGCTTCTCGTCAATCACGAAGGATGGCTGGACATGTTTGTCGTCCTCACCCTCGTGACACAGCGCTTTCCCAATCACCACCTGGCGTTTCTCTTTTCCGAGACACTGCTTTCGTCTCTACCAAAGCCGTGGCGCACCTTGACGAACGCCGTGCACATTGGCATCCAACTCCGCAACGGCGACAAGGCTGGCACTGACCACGTGGAGCGCACGCTGGCTCGCGTCAAGAATCAACTCATGGCACTGCAATCCACCATCGCGCAGCATATACTCGTCGTCTTTCCCGAGGGCAACCTGCAACATTTGCCCAACAGTGAACCCTTTATCGTCCCCGGTATGGACGCACCATCAACTCTGCTCATGCGTCCACGGCCAACCGCCTTATTTGCAATTCTGCAGAGTGGAAGGTTCGACCAGGTGCTCGACATGTCCATCTACTACCCAGAAACCATGCGCGAGGGACATGCGCGTCGGGCCTGGCACGTGCACTGGTCGGACATGCTCAAGTGGGATCGCTATGCTCGGGTCGTGTACTGGTCGCTCCGGGATCGCAGTGAAGAGTTGTTGTGGCCTCAGGATGACCTTGACCTGTTCAAAGCGTCCCTGAACACGGTGTGGCACTCCAAGTTGAGCCTCTTTAGACAACTTGCAATCCATTCATCCTGGTGGGTCTCTCTCGTGCAACAAACGGATAATCAGTCACCTGAATACTTTGACATTATTCATTAGTCAATCAATCAATCATTCTTTGTATGTTTGTTTCAGATGAATGGATTGTACGCCCACTGCAAGAGGGCCTGGCGTTGCTTCGGCCGGCAGTGCAGGTCGTGCGGGGCACAGTTTTTCCTGATCTGGCCTCGGTGACGCACGAATGCCTTCCATCGCTGGATCTGAACACGGTCCACCTCGGGGATGCGCCGTCCGATATAGTAGCGACAGTACCACTGAAACCATCCGCGAACGTCGGGCTGGATGATCCATTTCCGTCGCTCCCACTCGGGGAGCGAAAGACGGGACTTTATCTTGAACAGGTTCATGGACGGGTCCGCGCGCTCGGGCGAGAGTCGGGCGCCCTGAAACCACTCTTTCGGAAACTCGTCACGGCAGTCGTTGAGGTATTTTCCCTCAAAGACGCCCAAGTGGAGCATCTGCAACGGAGTCAGTTCGGGGCGAAAGTCGGGGTCTTCGATGCGTCCGTAGGGCTGGTCCAGCGTGTAGGAGTACCGGCTTTGCATCTTGTCACGGACGTGCACGGTCCGGCCCACCGTGAACCAGGAGGCGGGATGAGACGGCATGGGAGGGACTGGGAGACGTTTACAACAGCGCCACACAAAAATCGCAAATTGCTTCCTAGTTGATCCACTTGCATTTGGGATGCACTTTTCGGAGAAAGAAGAAACCGCGTTGGCGCAGAGACTCCAAAAACCGCAGGGACAGAGTGTGGAATACGATGGGATGAGATCGCTCCACTTCGAAGTCCACGTACGTGGACCAGCGATTGCGAAACGGCAGGTTGGCCTGGTTGACCATGTTGATGAAAAAGTGTTCGTCCGAAGCGAACACGCGATCAAATGCCCAGATCCGATGCTCGTCGCGCACGCACTGCTCGGCGGCCTTGCGGTGCAGGATCCACCACTGGTCGGCCTTCATAAAGTCCTTCTTTGCGATAAAGTCCTTGTCCTTGAAGCGCATGTAGCGTTGCTCAGAGTCCGTGGTGCGGTGGTACTCTGGATTGAAGCAAAAGAAGGAGAAGGGGGCGTTTTGGAAAAGGTAGGTGTGCAGAGTAGCAAAGTCGATAATCGGAATGCAACTCTCTGAACACAGGACAAAGTATTGATTGCTCTCGTCCGCCAGTGCGGCTTTGAGCAACATGACTGTGGCCACCACGAGGGAAATGTGGGCCCATTTCGTTTCCACTTTGTCTGCAATGACGTATGGCGCCAACCACGACTCGGGACGCACGGCGTGTTTGCTGTGGTTGTAGATGCTGTAGGCCATGGGCGACGCCACCTGGAAGAACCGCGCCCACTGCTTGGCGTGGTTGTGCTCGCCCACTGTGAGAAAGAGAAAGGCGATTCGCTTGCTCTCCTGATGATGCCCGTGGGCCGTCATGTTTGGTCAATCAAGCAAGAATAGTTTTTATATAATTGGCCCGTCACATTCACCTAAACTGACAACCCCTCCAGTGAAATATAGAGATATATCCAAAAAAATATATCCAAAAAAATATATCCAAAAAATATATCAAGTCACAGAATGCCGTCATGTTCTCCTCGATCGGGCTATCGAGAAATGAAACAGCAGGGCTTTCTGTGGGGCAGTCTGCGAGTGGGTCTCGTCTCTCTACTTTTTGGTGGCACTGCCTGCTTTGCGCTCTACGAAAACAGCCTGATTGTTCTCGGTGTTCTCATCTTTGTGTACTTTGTGCTGCAGCTGGTCAGCGCCATTGCCAACCAGCGCCACATGAAGCGACTGGTGGCCTCGTCACGACAAGAGCAAGAGCAAACGCCGACCGCGTTGCCAACCGTCGGAATCGTCATGGTGGGCTACCGCGAGAACCCGGACTACTGGGATCGGGCACTCCGGTCCATTGCAGAGTTTGCACCGCAGACCCGCTTGTGCCGGATCATCGCCATGGTCGCATGCATCGACGGAGACGACCTGACGCTCGACGGTCCCATGCAGGAACGGTTTCACAGCATTTTCCCTCCACACGCACAACTGCCGTACATCCACTGCAGCAGTCACTTGCTCCAACACGCGGGCAAGCGCCACGCCATGACAACGGGCATCCGCATCACCCAGTCACAGTGCGATCCAGACTACCTCATCATGATGGACAGCGACACCTACGTGCGTGGCGCAGAGGCCTTTGACAACCTCATCCTTACCGTGCACAAGGACGCATCGGCCGGATGCGGGACATCCCAACTCCGCATTTTCAACTTTAAAGACTCGCTCCTCACGCGCATCATTGCAGCAAGATACCTGTACGCATTCATGATTGAACGCGGGGCCTTGTCGGCCTGGAAATGCATGACGTGCTGTTCCGGTCCGTTTAGCGTCTATCGGTCCTCATGCTTGACGTACGACCTCTTGCAGGACTTTCTCCAGCAAAAGCACTGCGATCAACTCGTCGGTCCTGGGGACGACAGGCATTTGACGCTTCTGGTGATGCTCCAGGGATTCCGATCCGTGCAGACGTCCGAGGCGAAAGCGTACACGGAGACGCCCAGCACGCTCCAGCGCTTTCTGCAACAGCAACTCCGCTGGGCTCGGTCGTTCTATCGCGAGCAGTACTACCAAATCGGCGCGTGTGGCCAACAGTCATGGTATCTCACGGTGGTCACGGCGTACGAATGGTTCTTTCCGCTTATTGTCATTATGAGTTTCTTGCCCATCTTTCCGCTCACGCCCACCATATTTGTCCACCGATTCTTTCTCATGTTCTTTGTGGTACTCGTGCGGACGCTGACGCTGTTTTGCATGCACCACTTCAAGTGGTCAGTCTTTTACAACATTCTCATGGCGCCACTGTTTTTCATCTTCCTTTTGCCCATGCGTCTCTACGCCATCAGCACGCTCCACATTCAGCACTGGGTGACCTCCACAAGAGACGTCATCACCCCGTCACGATGGTCCTTTTGCGCGGTGGACTGCATCGGGTTGGCCGCCTTTATCCTGCTGTGGAACGCGCTCGTCGTCACCAATGGCGTCCTTCTGTTCTGGCACGCGCCAGCGCACAGCATTTCTTTCTCGATGGACTCGTGGAAAATATGGTCCTGATGCCAGATAACATACGAAAGGGCAGTCACCATTCCGGCAAGGATGATGAGTTGAATGCGTTTGCTCCTGAAACAAAAAATTGCCAACGAGTTTCAAACGAATAAAATCATCTTTTTCTCGAAAACACATGAGACCGCTTATCAAGCACGTGTCGCACAGCCAGCCGTTCGTCGCCTTTTCCTTCGAAGCCTTTATCGCGGCACTGGTCATCACATTTGGCTTCGTACTGGACGACCTTCTTCAACATCTTTTGGAGAGGTACGCATGGTCCTCCAAGACGCATCGACGAACCGTGCACGCCATCATCCACGCGGTTGGCGTCTTTATCAGCACCCTCACGAGCATCTACCTCTTGCGCATCGTCTTTGGCTACGGCGACGTGCTCATTCCCAGGAAATGAATCAAAAGTAGTTTTTACGCAAACAGTCTGGGCACCTTTTCAATATTTTGAATTCACACATGATGCATCGAGCGAATTCAAAATCGATTCCGAAACGGACAAACCTTGACCCTTTCCCTCGCTCCTTCCTTCACACGGCGCTTTGCCCGATAGGGGCGGACAGATCAAGATTCAGGTACTTGAGGAACGAGTTCTCGTCATCCGGAATGCCCGCCTCGCGCCGGGCCTTCATGTACTGCTCCCGGTACTGCGTCTGGTACTCGGGGTGGTCTTGATCCAAGGTGCGAATGTGCTCCACGGTGCGCTTGTAGGACTCCTCCATCTGACGCACTTTCTTAATGGTCTCGTTGTACGTCCAAATCAGCTGCGCCCGCTTCACCTGCTCCGTGATGTACACTTCAAACGCATCGGGCGGGACGTTGTCCTGCGCGCGCCGACTCTCGTCCAGAAGAATCTTTTCCTTTTCCTGCAGTTCCTCCGTCTCCTGGCGCTCCTTGGCGCGCTTGGAGAGAATGTCTTCGCTGATGAGCTCGACGGTCTTTTGACGAATGTCGATCGTGTGGATCTCCTTCTCGTACCCCGACCTGGTCGTCACGGGGAAGGGTCGGCCGACAAAGGTGTGGTAAATGTCGTGCAGTGAATCCGTGTTCCGAATCAGCCACTCGGCGCGCTCGTTCGCCTCGTCCTCCGTCGCAAACACGCCGCGCACCTTCATCATGCCAAAGATGCCGTCGCTGTCAGGCTTTGCATTTTTGGAAGGCACAAAGCTCACCAGCGTAATCTTTTGGTTCTGAATCTCGGGATCCGCGTAGCGTCGGTCCACCTTCAGAAACGTCAAATCCTTGTTCAACGCACCCATGCCCGCGATAGTATCCTCGTCGGTCAACGGGGCAATCGTGCTTCGCAAAGGAGGCGCGCCCGCCGACACGAGCCGGTCCTGGGGCGACTGCAACGAGTCGAAAATCTTGACGGGAGTGGAAGAAGAAGATGCTAATGATGCGGACATTTCTTTTCAGTAAATTCAGCCTTTTGTTAAGCCAATCCACGGAAGTTATTGTTGCCTGATAACAAGGAAATGGCCAACGGCGTCGCCATGCGCGCCTCCAACGCGCTTTGCGCGCCCGCTAGGTTAGGGGGTATCGATGGGATCATTTGGGCGAGTTCGGTCACAGCTCCGGAAACGACCCCTGGTGGCGGCAACGAGTAGTTGGCCACGTTGAAATTGGGAAATTGCGTAGAGACGACGCTGTTCAGCTGCTGTTGCGCGTTCGACCCCGTCCATGTCGGGCACGTGGGGCACTGGGGTGCAGGAGAGCAAGAAGATGCGCAACTTTTGCTGAACCATGCCACTAGGAATCCAGCCACAAATACAAGGACAACTACGAGAATCTCCATGATTGGGGAAGATCGCCTTTCACCACCAGTTGCCACGCCTTGTGGTGCGACAGAAGCCATAGTGATATAGAAGCGATATAGAAGCGATATAGAAGCGATATAGAAGCGATATAGAAGGGATATACAAGTGATGCTTGTTTATAGATTTTCTCTAGTCAACATTATTTTTTCAGACCTACGACTGACTACTCATGACAAGTCGTTTGCACAACTTTCCTAGACAAACATGTGCGCCGAACTATGGTCGGGCGTTCTGTTCCGCTCCCAGTCCTCCAACAACTTGTCCAGCATGGCAAGTGTCATGGTCACCGGGCGCTCGACGGGGACCCGGTACGCAAAGGACACCGTGATCTGGTCTGTGTGATGCATCAAAAACGAGACTCTCGACACCACCGCGCGAGCCATTTGCTCCAGCGTGCGCACGCCCTTTTCGCTCGGAGACAGACGGCGGACCATGGCCTGAGCGACCGGCAACGGGATGACCAGGTCCTTCTCCACGCTCAGCCCGTGCGCACGCAACGTCTTGGGAAGAAGATAGTTGAGCAGGATTTGGATCTTGTCCCGCTCCGAGTACCCTGGCACCTTGATGGCAAAGATGCGGTCGCGCAGTGCTCGCTCCTCGGGAAGGTTGTTCATGGAATAGATGAACCACAGACAGCTGAGATCGATGGACAGTTCGGTAAAGTAATTGTCGCGATAGATGTGGTTTTGGGAAAAGTCAGTCAGGTGCAGAAGGAAGGACGACATTTCGGCATGGCTGGAAATCTTTTCAAACTCGTCCAAAAAGAGAATGCCGTTCTTGGACTTCATGCGGATGAGACTCTTGACGACCTCGCCTGGCTGGGAGCCCACGTACGTAAAGTCAAAGCCTTTCAGCGAGTCCACGTGGTGCACGCCACCAAACGAGATTTGCTCAAACGGAAAGTGGAGCACGGACGCGAGAGAGCGCGCGATGCTCGTCTTGCCGACGCCACAGTCACCAACCAGGCCCAGACAGCACCCTTTGACTTCAGGATTCAGAAACTTGGTGTGCAGGAACAACAAGATTTGCTCCTTGACATCCTTCATCCCATACAACTCTCTGTCCAGGTGGGCCTGTATCTGCTTCAGGAGCGCGGTGTGCGAAGACGTGGCGGGAATCTGAGTCAGCGTGTCAAACGGCAACTGCACCGCCCACTGGATCCACTGCTTCAGTTTGAAGTACTCCTCGTCTTGTTGGTCTCGCTCGCACAGTTCCACGTACTTGCGATAAATGCTCATCTTGTTCTCCATTGTCGTTTGGAGATTCAGGATACGCAGTTGCAACGCCACGAGGGTGGTGCTTGAACTCTCCTCTTCAAAGGCCTTGATGGACGCCTCGTGCTTCCGAAACGCGTCGTACTCCTCACGAGCCCGTTTCCACAAGTTGCACAGCATCTCCCGGAGTTCCATGCGCTCCTCGGAACCTGGCATCGTTTCCGTAAAGACCCCAAACAGCTCCAGGAGGCGCGCCCGGTCACGCAGTCGCAACGGGGTGGACAATATGTTCCGCAGGGTCGGCGTCCGTTCTCGAATGTAAGAGACGCATTCATTCATTGCACGTTCCAGGCCAGCATCTTTGGCTACCCACGCTGGCGAAACAAACTCATCATCTGAACTCGTTTCACTATCCTCCACGTCGCTGTCGTGCTCCTCCTCGCTACTCTCGTCCGCGGACTCATCATCGTCATCGTCCGCACTGCTCTCACCATCGGAGGTCCGAGACTGATTCGGAGGTGGCAAGTCACGTGAGCGCGCCGACCCTCTGTGCGGGCGTGCAGTGCTTCCAGCTTTTGAAGACGTCGCGACGGCTCGCTTGCCTTTGTCCGTCGGGATCAAACACAGCTGGAAATGGCGATTGGCCTCTTTTGATCTTGTCGTCACCATTCATAAAATTTGAATCTGTAACACGCAATACTTGATAGAAAAGCACCCGCGTCCAATTTCTCTTCAGTTTTTACAGGTTTAAGTTGCTAGACGTCAATTACGGTTTGATATCTTTGTTCCATTTTTGCGTGCAAAAAAGTCCACCTGTTAACGATATCAAATATATCGAAAACACCATTCATTATACATTCTAGCACCCGGGGATTGCCTAAAAGTCATATGGGCGCTGGTAGACATTCTTCACCTGCACGGACGCATTCGTGTCAAAGTAGGTGGACAAATCATCAAAAACGCCCAGAAAGATGCCCAGGTCGTGCAAGCAGGCCCGGATAAAGAGCTTGAACGCCTCTCTATTCTGCGCGTCGCCACTCTCCACTACGGACAGCCCCACGCGACGAATGCGCTGCATCACGTCCTGAAAAGCGACGGTCGAAAACAAGAGATTTGTTGAAAAATACTTCCACGCCGTCGACTTGAACGTCTCCCGGCTGAACTCCCGCAACAGCCCATTCACCGCTGTCAGCACCTCCAGACGATTCTGGGTCTTCAAATATGTGTCCATGAAGAGCAGGAACATTAGACGGTGAATGCGCTTCAAATACTTCTTGTCCTGCCACGGGTACTCTTGATCGTCAAACAAGATCCGAATCACGTCGTCAATCAGGTACTCATAGGCCAGACCCTGCACGCGCAATGGTAGCGTGTTTGCGCTGTACTGGATCTTGTAGGATGCCACAAGTGACTTTCGCTGTCCCCAAACCTTGACCATCTCTTTGCGCTGACGAGTGATGGACACGTCCAGGAGTTCTCCGTTCAAGCGGACCACACTGCCCTTTGCTCCGGGCGCGGTTGAAGACACTGCAGTGGCAAAGGCAAACTTTGTCCGCACGAGATCAAACCAAATGTCCTGCGCGCCCGGTCGAGGAAAGTGCAGGGCGCGATTATCTTGCACAAACAACATGCGGTCACCCCCGCTATAGTCCGGGGTGAAGACGATAAAGTCTTCCGCCACTGGGTCCAAATATCGTATCATGACATCAGGCGACCGCGCCACCAGCCTCGGCATCGCGGCTCCCGGAGGGCGACTGCTGACCGTCACGTCACCAAATGCCACTGCCTCCGTGGGCGGTGACACCTCCTGCAACGAACGCAAAAGATCCGAGACACGCTGTCGCTGGTTCCTGTCATTCCACTGGAAAAAGGCAAAGTAGCGGTCCGGATGCGCCAGCATTTCATCGCGCAGTTGCTTTTGGAGGACGGTCACCAGGTCGACGAGCGCATCGTGCAGGTCGTCCGAATAGACATTTGGGTCGTAGTAGATGGAAAAATCTGCATCGGAATAAGCAAAGTACTGCTTGAACTTGTCGTACAAGTCTTTTCTGGCAATCTCTGGGAACTTGTCGATAAACGCCTGGTACAGAGCCAGAAACAAATTCCCCCCCTTGTACACGAAAAGCGGTGCGGGGACCTGGTGCATCTTGGCGAACGCTCCCATGGCCGACTCAAAGCGACGCACGACAAGGTGCATGAACGGATACGGATCGGGCAGACAGTTGCGCGTGACAAAGGCGGTGCACAGGCTCTTTTCTCGCTCGACCGCGTCCACATATCGCTCATTCCGGTCGACGGGCATGACAAACACTGTCCCGGGAGTGTGACGACCTCCGAAATCAGGCATAGCATCTGTCCCGAAACCGCCCACGAGCTCGAAACGCTGGGCATCTGCACTGTCGCGGATTGTATTCATTCTTTGGAATCCAAGACGTTTGTTGATTTATCAATAATGAACTTTTTTATCATCGACCGCTATCATATCATCATGCCAAATACTACAATCGTCATTATCTTTTGGACAAGAGAATAGCCATCATGCATCGCACCAAACTCACAATGGCCCCAACGCACGTATTCACCAAGCGTCGCAGGATTCGCGCCCACTTTCTATGCTGAGTGATGAGCGTGTACATGTTCCACTCCCCGAGACGACCCATTTTCAAAACAACGCTCAACAGGAGAACAATAACCCATGCCACCAGTATGACTGCGCGCGCCACGCGGGAGCACACGGACATGGCGCTGTCCGTCGCGCCCTGAGCCTTTGCTCGCCAGGCACGCCGCAAGCACCACAGTGGCATGAAGAAAAAGATGGCTACGTACGAGATTGCGCAGAACCCCTGCGCTACCCAGGCCTGCTCCGAGACGATACATCGCACGCCCGCATGCACGGCGACACCGCCCACCAGCGTCAGCATCACGACACCCGTCCTACACACGGCTTCGTACACGTCCGCCGTCAACAGCCAGTCCTCTTGGGAGTCCGGGCAGGAAGCCCCCCCCCGTCCTGTTGTGGCACAGGAACAGCGGACGGTGAAGCACGACCCGCAGAGCACTCGCCACGTCTGGATCGTTCCACGCGCCCACTGCCCTCAACGCCGTGAGAGTGTGCGTCATCCAAGACAGATTCAGGGTTCGACCTGTAGCCTGACATCTGGGAAACCACCACAGGGTGGTGTGGGGACAGCGCTTGGGCAACAGCGTCAACAACGTCCACAATGCATTCTTATGTTCAAATGACGATGCGGGGCACAGAATGATGTGACGATAGGCCCAGGGGTCATGCGTCAGGCGCTTCCATATGTGAGCGCACTGCAGATCCGAGATGGAGAGTAGGATAATTTCGTTGCTGACGACGGGCGCTTTCCCGTCAGACTCGGCTTTGGCCCACGCGTCATACTGTGGAGAGGAAGCGGTCAGTGTCTCACAGGACCACAGGGTCTTTGCGCCCTTTCGGAGTCGGCGCTCGCTTGCTTTGACCATGTGTATAGGTGTGTATAGGTGTGTATAGGTGTGTATAGGTGTGTATAGGTGTGTATAGGTGTGTATAGGTGTGTATGTCGCCGCAGAAATCCGTTTTGCGTCATGTGGTCCAATCCTTAGTTTGTTGCCACCACCATACCACCCACAGCATCCCTGCGCTTTGCCCACCGGACCTGGAGAGTAGGCGCCGTCGGACAAGGCGGTGATCGGAACAGTGGCGAGGCGCCTGAATCCGCCGTCTGCCGTGAACTGGGTATCCAAATGGTAGATGGCCTGGGTGACAAGATCCAAAGCTCCAGCGCTCTGACTGGTCTCAAGGCATTATCATGACAGTACTAAAATCGTTCTTGGTGAATACAAGATTTTTTGAATAATCTTGCATTCTTTTTGTTTCCGGAATCTGTGAGATATTTGTAATGAACAACGACCTGCAACTACTGCTGACCTTCCGAGATGCGCTTCTGAGCCTCATGCGCCTTGGCGTACGGATTGGGATTCAGGGTTTCGTCTTCCTTCTCCCTCTGTTTGGCCATGCTCGCGGCCACCGACAGAATGTTTTCCTTTTTACGCGTCATCATCTGCGCCGTGGCGGTTCCGGCGGGGGATGGGGATGCGCCAGCAGTGCCCATGTTGCTTTTGCTACTAGTACTACTACTACCAGCACCCTTGCTCTCCATTGTAGTGGAGGGCGGGCTCTGATCCAAAAAGGTTGTGGACGTGGGCAGTGGGCTCACGCTTTGCGGGATTGGAGTGCTAGCAGAAACAGGCACGCTCTCCTGCAAGAGTCGCTTCGTCTTTTGGAGCCAACTCGCCGCGTCCACCCCTTCAAACTTTTCCAGCAGGCCGGATGCGCTAAACACGAGGATGCAGGGAACCCTTTGGACGCTGTAGCCGTGCGCGTCTTGCTGGAGGAGCTGGCGCACCTCTTCGTTGTCCACGCACAACATGTGCAACGTGATCGGGAGCGCGGATGCCTGCTCAGCCATTCCCTCAAGAGCCCTCAGGAAGGCCTGGCATTTGGTGGAGTACTTGCTGTACAGCAGGACGACAATGTCTTTCGTGGGCACTGTCGATGACATGTAAGGATAAGAAAGGAAGCGCAAGACGTTTTCACAAGAACCCGCGTGTCATTAAAACAGGGCGTCTCATTAGTCTCCCTTTCTCAACCAAATGGGATTTCTCAGTTGGAGCAGTCAACCACAACATATCGCTCAAAAGACTGCTTTCCTGCCGTGTGAAGCAGGACGACAGACAATGTGTCACGAGCACGGTCGGTGACATAATGAATGACGATAAATAAATCCTGTCACTTACTTTTTTCCGTTAGGTTAAGAAAGACAAAGCATCGACATGTTTGGAACTAGTCCGCCATCGCGTTCCTCCAGGTACTCACCGTCCCAAGCCACATTGTTGCTGAAAGCTGCCAGACAAAGCATCACTATCTAAATGTTTCGTCGCTGTCCGGAAAACGGCAATAAAAAAGCAGAGAGGAATAAAGCCAAAAAACCATAGAAAGATTGTTATGCATCGGATTTTGTGCCGTGTTCTTCAAGGGACGATAGAATCTACGGTGAGAAACGCAACGTATTGGTTCTTTTCGTCATCAGTTTGCAGAAGCGGGCACGATACGCTGTCGCACGCAACAAATGTGCGCAGGCATTTTCAAGCACTGTGGCGCAAATATTAGCATGGATCATAGTAGTCATGAGAGTTACAATCGTCGTAAAAGTTATAATAGTCATCGTCAGGACATTCACCAGTGGAACTGCGTGGGCGTCGGATTGATGCGCTCGATAATGTCCAGTTTCGCCTGGTCGACTGTCGTCCAGTCGTTCAGGAGCAGGCCCTGCACGTCGTCGCTGTTGGGCCCGAGGCTCCAGAAGCAGTTGTTGGACACCCCGAGACTGCGCAGGTACGTGGCCAGGTACTGCATCCACGCCATGTCCAGATCGGTGCGACCGCCCCACTCACCAGGCATGAGCGCCAGCCCGTACGTCTTTTTCAGAAAGCCAAAGAAGTAGTCCCAGTTCTGAACCAACACGTTGTAGTCGTCGCTCGTCTGCGGCACGACACTCTTGCCGTACGTGTGGGGGCTAAAGACCAGTCGTCGCTCCAACGTTCCTGGCAATCGGATAGGTGCCGACGGGTAGCGATCGAATGTGTGCCCCCACTCAATGCCTTCGACCACGTACAGCCACTTGCCGTCCGGAAAGAGGGTGTCCAGTTTGGGAATGGCGTACTGGACAAACTCGTTCCAATCAGTCGACAGGTCGCCCGTCCCCCAGGTGGCCCGGCCGTGTGGCTCATTGAGCAAGTCCACGGCAATCAGATTGGGCCTGTCCCTGTACCGCAGTAGCAGGCGATTCCACGTTTCAAAAAACACTTCTGCGGGAAAGAGGTTGTCGGTCGGAGAGTACCACACTTCCGAAATGTATTCCTTGTGCAGACGGTGCAGGTCGAACATGACGCCGATGCCCCGCTGGGCGCAACCATCGACGAGAGCGTCCATAATCTCGATACTCTTGCGACCTTGCGCTGCTGGATCGGCGCTGACGAATCCAGAGTCAGGATAAAGATCAAAGTTGTAGTAGACCCACTCTGCGGAAACGGGAATGCGGAGGAGGTTGAAGCGATGGCGGTGCAACATGTCCAGGTAAAAGTCCATGGAGTGGACCCAGAGGCCATTGACCACAAAGTCCTGCGTCTCGAAACCGAACCAGGAGAGGCCACGCAAAGCGACTGTGGTGTTGTGGTCGTCTGCAATCTGCCCCGTCCCTGTGACATGGTACGCGTATGCCAGGTCGCGAGAGTCGGAGGTGAGTGTCCAAAGGATTAAACCATAGACGATACGAGAGGACCACTGCAGCCAGGAAACGAATCGCATGAGCAGTCAAGTCAGTCGGAAACGCAAAGTTTTCTTTTCGGAATGACGGATATATTTTTTAGATTCTTTCTGTTTCTGGTTTAATGAAATGTTTTTTCAAGTGAAAATAAATCATGCGCATCCATCAGCTTGTGCGGAAACTGGGTCTATGCGTCCTGACATGTCTCGCAGGAGGAGCAGTGGGCCACCTGGAGTCAACCTTTCCCTGGTCGGTGTTAAAAGGAGACTGGGTTCAGGTGTATTCGACTCGGTATTTGCAGTCGACATATGAGATCGACTGGCATTGCGTGCGGGCGGTCATTTCCGTTGATGAACCATCGTCACACGGCAAGCGTGACAAGGCAGTGAATATCACATTCTCAGCCTCCTTGCACAACATTGCGAGTGAGCCGATCCGGACGCAGTGGATCATCTCGGGGAACGCGACCCACCAAAACGAGTGGGAGTTCATCGCGCCTCTGCAAATCTCACGCATGGTTGAGGCCAGCAAACAAAGACATCAGTTGCAGGTCAAGTTGGCCTCGCACGCGCCCATTACAGCGTGTCGATGCGTCCTGGAGCAAAGTTTCGCTGGTCCGTCTTTTCCTGTCCTCATTCTCATGCCAAATGACAACTACAGCCTGTCGGTTCTGCTACCACGGAAAGTCATGGCGCAAACGTCCTTCTCACCCGAACTGTTCATGACCTTTCTCCAGACGTTTGCGAAGCGATTCCACTACGTGGGCTACGACCGTCAACTACTCAGCTCATACGACGTCGCCAACTGCTCTTCTTTGTGATTTGGGTCATCATTATTTTTCTACAATAAACGCTGGACATGGGAGGCATCATTGTCTTCCCACGATAAATCCATTCTCAGCCGGTGAAACAACCTGGCCAGCATGCGTCGAAGTCGGTCAGTCAGCGGTGGGCGTGTCGTCCTTGCCTTATTCGGCGCTCTGGGAGTGGGCGCGCGCGCACGGGGAGACGCGGGAGGTGTCTGCAGTGTCTCAAAGTCGTCAGGTTCACGACCAGAAACCATTTTCATCTTGTCGTCAATTGTGCAATATGTCTTTACACGCTAGTGTACAACGCTATAGATGACATGGAGATGATATATAGACTACGCATTACAATCAATTAGCGCCATGATTGTCATGCGAGCTGAATGACCTTTACCGCGGAGGAGCATGAAGCCAAACGACCGTGGACAGACGCGAAACTGTACCTGCGAGCACCGTCGTGCCTGTACAGGAAGGTCTGTCCCTCCCGATTGCGCTTGGCTTCCTTGTCGGGGACGTGCCGGATGACGGCATCGTGCTCGCGGAGAAAGTCCTCGAGGCGAAGCGGGGGGAGCGTGACGATGGCTTCCCAATCCTTGCGCTTGCCTGACATGTCCAGACGCAGAGTGTCCGGAAAAGCGTAACGCAAACGTGGATGCTCTTGGAAGAGTGGATGAAACGCCGTGGGGAGCAGGCTTTGGTGGCATGGCGGAAGAACCATGGTCAGTTGAACAAATGGTCGTACAGGCTGGTGGAGGTTGAAGTGCGGATGGCGGTATGATTCCATCGTGTCAACCATGTCGGCAGCGAACGGTCCATACAGGTACGGAAAATACCACGTCCAATCCGGCATCCCCTGGCTGTAATAGTTGAGTACCCACACCATGCCGTCGATGTACTTGTGCGCGACGCGTCCACGGGGCTCGGGAAAGTGCTCCTGGTAGTAGCTTTGCCTGAAGTTGTCCCAGTCCAGACCCCGCTGGTTGAGGAATCGGAGCACCAGGGGGTCGGGCGTGAAGCGATCCATGTGCTGGTACTTGCGCACAATGATATTGGCCTCCTGCTTGGCGAGTTCCCGGAAGAAGCATGCCAATGCTTTCGGGCGCAAGCGACACATCGTCTGTCCGTCCACGCGGGACCGAGTTGTCGTTGTGAGGTGGCCGTGCTCCCTACCGACGGTCCGGTACAGATCCATCATGACCTCCACGGCGCCATCAATAATGGCGAGCGACGGAATGGTGGGGAGAAAGTCATTGCCCACCATGAAGCACAGCAGGACAAAGTCCGTCACGGCCCGTTTCTTGCAAAACAGAGGCTTCACGCCCCCCTTTGACGGGGCCGGTGCTGACGTGTCCCACCGCATCCACTGCTCGATACAGTTTTGGAAGCGCTGGACGTCAATCCACTCCTTCAGTCCTTCTTGCATTTCTCGCAGAATGTAGACTTGGTCAAGAGGTAGCATCATGCCCAGCATGACCAAATCCGCGTCCAATCCGTAGATACAAGCCACATCCGTTTTCAATGCGTGGTTGCGCAGATAATGCATGAGTTTGTGCTCTCCTTCGCCTGCAACCTTTTCGTTGCTGAAAACGACATCCAAGGCTTGCCATACGGGATCAGTCGTTTGCTTCCAACGAATATACCAGTCCAGGTAGCGCGTGAGCTCGTCCATCAGTCGCGTGCCCGGAGTGAGCGTGTTGGGGTGGAACTCGGCGCTCGGGCACAGCACTTTGGACTGCATGCACTGCGCATCCGCATCCCACACGCTACGAAATCGGCGCTGACGTTGCTGGTTCATCTTGCCCAGGCCAGCCACGCCGTCCACGCACATGACGAGGGCCTTGCCCGGGCGCACCAGTCGCAGCAATTCCTCGACCTTGGCGACGATGGAGCGGTTCAGAAGGAGCATCTTGTTTGGGGTCAGCTTCATTCGCGGTTTGGGCACAACGGAGCGTCCCAGCAAGGACGCGACCGGTGGTTCAGGTGCACAATTGCCATACTCAAAGACCTGTTGCGCGGACTGGTGGAAGAGGCCATTCATATCGAGGCACAGCGTGTCGATGCGCGGGTTCTGCTCCAGGTGTCGCTGGTCAAGGCGCGTGACGCACTCCTTCCACTGCCGACTGTACCAGTAGTAAAAGTGTTTGACACCCATTTTCCGAAATGGCGTTTCGAGATTGTGTCTATTCTGTAATTTCTGTATATATTCTGGAATATACAGATTTAGATGACTCACTTTTCCTCGCACGGAGGGAAGGCCAGCCGGTACTCACGCAAGTCATGCATGCCGTAGCTCGCCGGCAGGACGGGCACGGCGATGCCACACAGTTGGCGGTGGTCGACAAAGAGCGGGGGCGCACTGTCCGTCTCGTACCCCTCCGCGATGCCGTCCCAGTTGGTGGGATCCGTCGCATCCATGGCCTCCACCACAAACGCACTCTGAGACGATCGCATCGCTTCTCGGACCGTCGCCACATGCGCCATATGGAAGGCTTCATCGCCGACAAATGGAGAACCCAGACCGATCCAGGTTTCTGGGACCACTTCGTGCGTCGCAAAGAGCCACGCCCCGAGAAGCATGCCCAAGGAGCCACCCAAACTGTGGCCAATGATGTGCAGGGATTGGTGCTTGTCAACCACAGATGTCCAGTTCAAAGACACTGCTAATGGTAAAAACGCTTCTTGGAACTTTTCGTGCACCAAGCCCTCGCAGTGGGGGAAAAGCCTGCACTGCACCAGACGACGATCGTCGTGGATCGCGTGGCCCGCCTCTTGCGTGGGACGAAAGACAGCAAACGTATCATTGCCTCTTTCCAACACGCGCATGCGTGTGTCATAGGGGCCGTCCGCCTCGTGTGTGAGCATCCATGCGTGGCTTTCCAGCTTCTGACAGGAATCCACGCTCGCGCCCACGGACAAGTGGTCCCAGGACGCCACTTCCGCCAACAAGCCCATGTCCGCCATGAACGGACTGTGCCGCCACGTCGTCGGGCAGGCCCGCGGAGGAAACGCAGTGACCATACTCATGCTGACTAGAGTGGTCAACACCGTCAATAAAGAATGAAATCCACCAAAAGTTTTCGACATGTGTAGTGTATATTTATGTTTTTCATCAAGACGCAAGTGATTAATGCATTTTTTATCATTTTGGTATGAATTTCAGAAGTTACATGAGATAAATGAATATTGTCCAAACGACTGCGATTGCTTCCATCGCGGTGCAACTGGGCACCGCCCTGCTCAATATTTGGGGACTCCTGATCCCCGTGCGACCGCAGGCATCCATATTCCGCAGTCTGCTGGTCATTGAGTTTGTCGTGCAGGTCATTGAACTGATAGCGTACGCATTCCTCACCCGACTCTTGTCGCGCCCGCACCACCACCGACAGGTCATGACGGTTAGATACGCTGACTGGGCCGTCACCACGCCGACCATGCTGGTGACGCTCATGGCATTTCTCAGCGGCGAGTCCTCGCTCAAGGCGTTTGGGAAGCAGTACAAGCAGGCGATCGCGGTCATCCTGGTGCTGGACTGGATGATGATTGGCTTCGGGTACATTGCTGAACGATCATCCGACATCAGGTGGGTGTATCCGGGATTCATTGCGTTTTACATCTTGTTTGCTACGATCCACCGCGCGTTCCGGCGACAGATCAGGGCGCACCGGGAAAAGCGCTTCATCTACGCCTGGTTCCTGATACTGTGGGCTCTGTACGGCATCTTTGCAATCTACGACTTTTCCACGCGAAACATTGGGTACAATGTGCTAGACGTCTTTTCCAAAAACGTCACGGGCGTCTTTTTGGTATGGAAAATCAACGAGAACCGGGTGACGCGAAAGGCTCGGTCGTAAAAGTGAGTGAATTCGTCATTTGCAAACTGATGCGCGCACACTTTTTTTTTTTTCTTGGGAATTTCAAACCGAGATAACGACAAACAACATGAGCGCCCCACTAGCCGCTCTTCTCCCCACCACGGGCCTCGCGCCCTACGCCACCAGCTTCTCCCTGCTGGCTGCCCCCGCGCAGAATCTTCAACAGTTCCCCCAGCACGTCTCCAACGCGCCGGGTCAGACCGTCGACTACTTTTTCAACGTCATTTCCGTGCTTATCGGTCTCAACCAGACCCTTATCAACAACGAGTCCGGTGCCGCCCTCACGGGCTACGCCACCAATGCTATCAGTATCCTCACCGCCATTACTGCCAGCGTCCAGACGTACTTTGCTGGCAAGTTCCAGTGGAGCTCACCCATCCTCCCCTACAAGGGCTGGGCGGCCAACAACGCCGTGCAGGCCTCCCTCAACCCTATCAACTTCACCGGCCTGGAGCAAAGTTTGGCACTGGCGGGGGCCGCAAAGACGATCCTGTTGTCATTCGTTCTGTACTTCTACACGTACGCCTTCAACAAGGAAGTGAGTTTGGCAGGTAGCCAGATCAACTACCACACCTACGAGTACCTCGTCAACAGCCCAAATGTCACTGTCGCAGGAGTCCCCGCTCCCACCACGCGCTCAGTCACCGCTTGGATCTCCTATTTGGAGAGCAGTTTGCAAACCGCCATCACAAGCACGCCTGGTGGCCTTGGGACGATTTTCTTTGGTACTAGTTCGGCCACTACGCTGGCGCCTATCCAGAACACGATTCTGGATGTTATCACGGTGGCAACGGTCGAGACGTTGGAACACATTCCTCTCTACTACCTCATGTGGCCTCAGCCATCTTCAAGCTCCAGTGCGACTACTTACAACAACCTACAGTCAGAGGCCGCCGTCATTCTCATCATCATCTTTGCCGGCTTGCTCTACAACTCCTTCTCCGCCATCAGTCCTGCGCTGGAGAAAGTGTACTCGCTCTACGACCCCAACACGCTACAGTACATTTTTGACACAGCGTCTGACAATATCAAGAATGCTTTCACGGCGTTCACACCTCTCGTCAAAGCCCTCAACAGCAGTGCAACTAACGGTGGCACTAATGGTATTGGCAACCCATTGACTGGTCAGCAGTTCAGTTATGCCATCACTTACACGCAAAAATCTGCGCGCACCACATCCGTGGACATTAACCGCATTGATGGATCCCTGGTGCCCACCTTGACTCGACTGCTACAAGTGTGGCAGGCTGTCCAAGCACTCGCTACATATATCGCGGGGAAAGACAATTACACTGTGGCAAATGACCAGCAATGGAATCAAGCTTTCCGTTATGCTATTAGTGGTATTCAAGGTGATACCAGCATCTCTGGATACATCCAGGCAGCGATCACCAGTTTCGGCCCTACGGAAAAGAACCAGCTGGGCATCCATTACAGCCGGTGGAGCCAGAACCTCACCAACATTTAAGATTGTGATTTTTAGGTTACCAATTGTTTTGTGTGTGTGACATGTTGTTATGCGTACGACTCACATATTCACACACAAAACATGAGCACGTGGTGATTGATGTGAACAAAAAAGCGACAGCAGTCTGCTACAACTATCCCGTGGCCCTAAAGTCTATACTGGCCACTTGCGCCAGAGACCTGTAGTCCGCGTCCAGCACCCAAATGGTGACGCCAGAGGGAAGTTCGGTGGCGTGCACCACTGCGTACCCGGCCACGCTCAATCCGTCGGCGCTCACGCAGAACGGGACCTGGCGGTGGTGAATGTTGAACAAGTCCATGACCTCGCCGCAGCCGTGGTTCTGCTCCAACAAGGTCTTGAACGGCACGCGTGCGGGAAACCAAAAGTGCTCGACCACTTTGCGCGCCTCGTAGTAGTCCAACGGCGTCTCTGCATTCATCGTGACGGGCACGCAGATGGTCTGCGGGCTCTTGGTGGAGGAGGTGTTGATAAAGGAGGTAAAGTTGGTGTAGCCCAGCAGAAAGGCCTGGTCGGGAAAGAGGCGCGTGAAGCCCTCCCAGGGGCCGTCGCTGGAGGGAGCAGTGGGCGTCCGCTGCGAAGAGCATGCACCACCGCCAATGTCGCCGTTGTTGCCATCAGTCTTTTGCTCGCGCCTGCGTTGGAGGCGCTGGAGTTGCTGACGAATGAACCAGTCGTCAAAGACCTGGTAGGTGCCGTACACAGAGGTCATTTACTCTTTATCTGTAGCGGAATATTTCTCAGCGGTTTACTTGTTCTTATTACCCACGAGCGCAAAGACGCCCAGGAAAAGCAGCAGGAAAAGGAGGCGCGCGACCCTTTCATGTCGCGTGGCGACGCGGTGGCGCGGGTGTCTGCGCACGCACGTCGTCCACAGAAGCACTCCCAAGAGAATCCCCGTCGAGTTGTAGAGCACGTCTGTCCAGTCGTGGCAGCCAAAGGGGATCTCTAGAATTTCGAAAACAATTCCCGTGAAAAAGAGTCCGACGACCACTTCCACCCACCTGTGGGGAAACGCCACGCACAGGGTAAAGGTGACGCATATGTAAATGTACACGTGGAACAGATTCCACAAACTCACTAGCATGCGCGGACTCTTTTTGCTCCCTCGCAGACGAAACCATCCAGGGTGGGGTCGTTTTGACTCCAGCACGTTGTAGTGGTGCACAACTGGATCGACATTGATTACATAGCCCCAGGTCAAGAGGCCGACCCAGAGGAGGATCAGAAGCCACCCGCATTGCGGTGAGAGTGGATAATGATCATGACATTTTTGCATACCGACCATGGCTTTTCTTTTATGAACGGAGAACATGAAAAAGAAAAGAAGGCATGATTGCACTTATGACGGATACAATTCATCTCGACGACGACTATAGGCCACTTGCGCGTCGTCTTCCGTGTCAAATTGTCCCAAATACTCGGTCTTGTAATTATATTGGATTCTTGCTATGTACTGATTACGGGATTTCCGAAAATACACCCCCTTGTGTCGACTGGTACATCCATCCCGTTTACGAAGGTTATTATTGTTGACACTGTACGACACGATTCTTAGATTAGAACGCCGATTGTCGCACTTATTCCGATTGATATGATCCACTACATCTCCTTCTTTTGCCTTCAAAATATACCGATGCAACCGGCCAACGATGGAACTATCGACATATCCATTGTCGATGTACCATGACAAACGATTCAGGTGATGCCAATCCTGATCATCGACCAAGACCTGAGTCGCGCTTTTGCGACATGTCAGGATAGCTATGCCGTTTTCATTTCGAGGTATGGGCGTCTGCATATACAACAATTCCTCCATGACATGCCGATGGTTTATCATGACATTGATAGTGATCAAATCAAGAAGCGATTCCGCCAAAGTTTGGCGCATCTGCATTTTGTATATTTTTTTCTTGTACTTGCGCAACGCGTAAAAGGACTCGCCCAGTTTGTAAATGTGTCGAGGCAGATCATCTTTTTTTTTGATATCAAATGAAGATAACGTTGCGTTTGTGCTTTGAATGATGTTGTTGTTTGAAGCTTTATCACCATGCAAAAGATGCGTAAAAGTGTCGTAAGCGTGAGCGGCTGAGACCTCATCTGGAAAAAGTCCAAGATGTTTGGAACCATACTTGGCACAAAATTTTTGGCTGTTCTTATCCCATGACACGCCTTTGTACTTGGATGTCCCACTCCTTGAAGGCACGTTATGGCTATTTTCCGCACGCGTGGATTCCCGTAAATTGCATTTTCGATTGTCCAATCGATCATTATTCATGTGATCAATCACATGTCCATTTCTCGGTTTTTTGAATACAAAATGATGTAATGCAATCATACGTCGATCCACAAAGCCATAAGCATACCCCTGCGACAGATGCCATTTATATCTGGAAACCTGTGCGTAATCATCTTCATCAACGAGTGTGTAGTCAACAATCTCCTTGTCTCTATTTCGTAACGGTAGCCGATACGGGCTGGCCCCGTATTTTCCATCATCTACAGTCATGCCTTTGATTCACCAGTGATTTCACAGAATGATATAGTGCAAATCATTTTTTCAACTTTTCTTTCGTGGTTTTTCCAAACTTGATGACAAAAACCCAGGATGACAACGATGGCAGAACTGTTCTTGTCACTCAGATGGTGCCTCCGACGCCAAGCGACCAGTGGAAAGGCCACACTCTCGGGTACTTGAGGCCGTACTTACGTTGCGCCACACGGAAGCAGTTGAGGTAGCTGAAGTAGATCCACCCAACCAACACTATATTTCCGATGATGCTGGTTATGAGCCCTCCCCAGCCAAACTGTCCGTACGAGATCATGGCGCTTCCAGTCATCCAAATGGCAGAAATCAGCAGGTAGCCACTCAAGGCGTCGGCCGCTGCTTGGAGCGTGTCCTGGTCCTTGGAGAAGTTGATGACGGAATATTTACTAGACATTTCCACGCTCGCTATACTGGCCTGGATGCTTGCCAAGAGGATGGCGTTGCCAATCATCTTCCAGAACCGACTGGTGGGGTCCTTCTTCTGAGAATAAAAGTCCTCCATATGCGTTTTGGCAACGGTCTTTTTGCCCTTTTTTGAAGTGTTTGGCATGATTACAAAATGGGAAACGATCGCTTTGTTTTGCTTTATTTACCTTACTCCACACAATTCTTTTTCCCTCCTCTATTGAAAAGAATTGGTTTACCGAAATGAAGCGCTGTGGTCCACGAGCGAATGCGCAAACGTGGAGCAAGCCTGAACTCATCGCCAAAGCGGAAGAAAGGTATCCGGGCAGGGCTCCTTCCTTCTACCGCGGGCTCACGAAAGAAGAACTTTGCGCGTGGCTGGGCTTGCCGTGGCCCGCCGCCCACGCGCCAGCGGCAGTTGTGGTGAACGGCGCGCGCACCTGCACGTCCAATGCGTCGCGTCTGTATCCCAACCGGTACACGCGAACTCAACTGATTACGCTGATCCGGCAACGGATGCCCAACTATTCACGGGGCACCCTGCAGAAACTCAAGCTGGACCAGCTGTGCGGACTGCTCGGGCTCCCCTTCGTGGACCTGCGTCGACGCCCAGACGCAGCGGCAGCGGTCGTGCCTGGTGGTGCACAACAGCAACGGCCTGGGACAGCCCTGCAACGGCTCCAGCAGGCCCGACAAGGACCACGGCAGATGATGCCCCAACAGGAAGTATCCTGTGTGACACGGGGTCACAAGCGCTTGAATCGTCACCAGCGCGAGGTGGTCGAGGCGTTGGAGCGTCAACGTGGCCTCATTGCGGTGCACGCGCTGGGCAGTGGCAAGACGCTGTCCGCCTTGACGACCAGTCAGTGCTACCTGGACCAGCATCCGACGCACAAGGTGGTGGTGCTCACCCCGGCGTCCTTGGTGGCAAACTTTAGAAAGGAAATGACCGAGTTCGGACCTGGACTACGGCATGCGGACCGGTACATGATTCAGAGTTATCAAAAGTTTATGCACGACGCGAAACGGCATCCCGAGTTGACGAACATGTGTAGCAACACGCTCCTCATCATTGACGAGGGGCACAACCTGCGCACGATTCCAAAGGGCGAGGGGACTCCAAAGGAGAAGGGTGTGGTGACGAAATTCATCCTGAGATGCGCCGAGAGGGCCTCCAAAGTGCTCGTCTTGACCGGCACGCCAGTGGTCAATGACCCCATTGACATTATGAGCCTCTTGAACATGATCCGAGATCATCCTACGGAAGCCAACCGGTTGACCAAGCCCATGTGGCGACAGATGTACGGGACGCCTGCCTTTTGGGACACGTACGTGCGCGGGCGATTCCACTTCTTTCGCCCGGACGACGAAGCGCGGGTGCGCCACTACCCCGCCGTCACGGTGCACGCCGTCTACTTGGAGATGGCGCCCCATTATCTGGCGCGGTACGAAGACGTGGAGACCGCGGCCATGTCCGAGCACAACATTAGCGTTTTCGGTCAGTCGCAGTTGAAGCCCTTTTTCAACGGCATCCGGCGCGCCGTCAACACGCTGGACACCGATCCGGTAGAGGTTCGCCACTCCCCGAAACTGGAGTGGGTCAAGGACTTTCTGCAGGCGCGCTCTGCGCAGCGGCCTCGGACGGTGGTGTTTTCCCACTTCCTGGACATGGGGTCTCTGGCGGCGTTCCAGAGGCTTCCCGCGCCGTGGAGACAGAGCGTGGCCTTTATCACAGGAGACACGCCCAAGGGACAGCGTCAGCAGATCGTCGACCGCTTCAACAATGGCGACGTCCGCCTCCTGTTCCTCTCGAAAGCCGGCGGAGAAGGCCTGGATCTGAAAGGGGTGCGCAACGTCATTATCCTCGAGCCCAGCTGGAACACTGCCACGGAGGAGCAGGTCATCGGTCGCGCCGTGCGCTACGACTCGCACGCGGACCTGCCGATCGCGCAACGACACGTGGACGTGTACAGACTCGTGCTCATCAAACCCGACGATCGGGCACTCATCAACGAGATCCGTGACCACCCCAACGACGTGGTTGTCACACAGGAACGCCTTCCTTCGGCGGACCTGCTCCTGCACCTGTACCAGGAGCGCAAGCGACTTCGGCTCGAGGCGTTCCTGACGACCCTGCGACAGCACAATACCGGCTAACTTTCCTGCACATAATCAGCATTTGCAAATTGTTGAACAAAATCATTTTGCAAAGAAATTTGTACGAATGTAACGAATCATGAGCAGTCAAAGAACTCTGTGTCGTGGTCGATTTGGTTGAAATACTTCTCTTTCCAAAAGTCGCATTCCCGCATGCTTTTCATCAAGGCGATTTCGGACTCTTGCAAACGTCGACGCAGGTCGTCTTTGGTTGCATTTGCTGCAAAGGATAGATGCCGTTGGGACTTTTCATGCGCGCGAAACGTTTGCTTACTGCTGTACCGCTTGCCTGGGTTGCAATCACAAGTGAGGACGGTCTGTATCTCGGACATTTGAAACTATAGCTATGACCATTGGCTGTGACAGTGCAGTACTCAATTTTCCTTGACCATTTCTGCAATCAGTGAAACAGTGTCTTGTCCTCCACAGCATTTATTTATCCGCTATAAGAGTTCATGGTTGTCCGTGATAAAGAAGAATAAGTAAGAGTCTGGTTTTCCTAATAAGCCATGGTCGTGGGAAAAATCCTTTTTGGCGGAACGTACCCCGACCAGGGAACTCGGCTGGGCAAATCAATCAACCTGCCAATTCGATCGTTATCAACGCAACTGGAGCCAATTTGGGTGGTGTCTCCAATGGATTTGTCGTAGCGCCACTCAACAGCATCGGTAACAATGCAGGGCTTTTTCCCGTCTTTTACAACACAACTACAAAAGAACTATTGTACTACACCGGACCATAAAATACAGGCTTGAAAAATGGTTTTGAACAATGATCTTACTGTCGACACAAACACCCTCGTCGTGGATTCCACCAACAACAGGGTTGGTATACTCAATGCGTTTTCCACTTATTCGTTCGTTGGATATCACTGGTGGAATGAACATGACGATCGCTTACAGAGTCAATGTATGAATGTGCCAATGACGCTCGCTGCGAACATTTTATCACCAGACAAACACAAGTTTACTTCTTTGGGTGAGGAAAAGCAATTTAGTGTCACTGGGTCCTGTTGTACTTAGAAGCGTGCCTGCAATGATAATGCAATGAATGTTAATCACTCTAACCGATCGGTCTTGATGAGTCATGAAACTTTTTGAATGAATATTGCCTGATTGGTAAACATTGACGACCCATGGACGCCGTTTCTGCATTACAAGCCATAACCCGCACACCCGGCTGTTACAAGGCGCTGGGTTGGGCATGTACTTGCCTTGTGGGGCTCATGGAACTGCTACTGATGACAAATGCTTTGCGCACGTATAAAACAATAAGGCCGTCTCCAAAAAATGTACTATGGATTCTCGCCACTGTCCAACTCAGCATGATGCTCACCGCCACCCTTTTCTACGTCACCCGCCCAGCCACACGCTCGCTACTGCTGTGGCTCTTGATCACACGCGACCTCTGCTTCACCGGATGGATGATTTGGGGACTCGTCCATTCTCCAAAGGCTCTCCGACGGCAGTTCATCGTGCCTTTGGTGTTGCTCATGCTACAAATGGCGATTTCACTGGGAGGGCAGGAAGCATGGAGACAGATGGAGAGACACGAAGTCGTCTACACGCCTGCGCAAATGGGCTTCGACGTGCGCCAGATAGCAGTTCTCCGACGGGGCGAGCAACCACCAGTTCGTCTGCAGCAGACGTTGCGTAAACTGGTGACGGAACGGAACGCTACAGTCGAGCGTCTCCGCACTGCACTGCAGGAGAAGGACGCAGTGGACCGCGCCTTGCGAACGACTCGAGCCGAACTCGTCGCGGAACGTACTGCGCATGCCACAAGCGCCACCCAATCACAGCAAAGGCTAAAAAGGGTGTCTGTCGGTTTCGCGTCATACCGCGAGAAACAGAATCGCATCATCCACCAACTCCGACGCGACCGGGACGCAGCACTTGAAGATGCACGTCAGTGTCGAATCCAACTGGATGCCAGTCGCAACTGAAACCCCTTTTCAACGGCATCCGGCGCGCGGTGAACACGCTCGACACCGACCCGACTCGATAGTTTCGCAAGCGCTTATGGCATTATGGCATCATGACATTATGGCATCATGACATTATGGCATCATGACATTATGGCATCATGACATTATGGCATTATGGGGTACGGTTTTCTGCAGTCGTGCATAGTCGTGCATGCAGGGGCAACAAAACTGATTCGCACATTGCTGCCTGCTACGCACCCAGAGTTATTCATTCGTTACACCCTCCCTCCTGAGAAGAATGAATGAATAAATGTGTGCTAAATCCGTGGTGATCGATGTGATTTGTGTGCTACGGCAGCAGGAATGAGTCTGTTCACGACGCGCTCACGAACGGAGGAAGAAGCAGGGCTGACGGTGAGCAAGATCAGAAAGCGCATCGAGGATGGCCTCTCCAAAGTGGTCCTGTGGAAGCAATGGTTCGACAAAGATCCCGTGTTTCGCGAGTTCGTGTTGTGCGTGGCGAGTGATATCCTACGCGACGAGCTCATCGTGCGATCGCAACATATCCTCACCTCAGCATCCGTGGCACGAAGGCAGGGCGCGATCCGCAAGCGAGTGCCATCCTTCTTGTGCAATGCGAATGCAGTGGCCAATGCGCTGAACGAATTCGAAGTGTATGTGCACCAGACGCTGTTGCCCACTTGCAATGACATTAAACTTTTGTCATGCGCCAACAAGGCGAAAGCCAAAACAGTCCTGTCGTCATATGAAGAGACGATGATCACCAGAAATTTGAAGTGGTCCTTGCGTGATAGCATTTTGGAACTCCTCAAGGATGGTCTGAGTCAGGACCTGTACGTCCTGGCTCACGCATGGCGTGCATGTGCTGATGAGAAGCCACAAGAGTATGCACAGATAAACTCGTGGTATCAGACTGCTATGGACTCTCTGTATCGATCCAACTGGCAAGTCATATCACAGGATGAGACGACAAGCCTTTTATGTCACCCCCTTTTGCCCCATCCTGCACACTTTGTGCACATCCGGAAATCCGACCCGCACGCAAGAACGACCACTCCTTCGTGGGCTCAAGTTGCCGCTGAAATTTCGTGCTCGGGGGACGCATCTCTGCTCGTTCACTGCGGATTTCGCTTTCCACGCATGAAGATGCGTCCAGAGGCCACCGTCGTTCACTCGTTGGTTCAGCAACGATCTGAGAGTCCGCATGAATGGACCCATTTTCGAGAATACGAGCAAGTGCTCGCTGAGAACGAACGTCTCATCGCCTGTGCCGATGAGCGCGTGAAAGGACGATCATCAAGCTCGTCATTGCACTCGTCGAAGAAGAGAAGGCATTGCGAAGGCATCCGAGCGACCAAGCGACGCCATGCTGTCATGCGCACAGACACGGAAATGCTGGAGCAGGAATGGGAGAGTCAATCATTCTCCTCCGAGAGTGGTGGGTATGAACACCAAGTTGATGAGGATTGGGATGATGACTATCAGTACTGGAGTGACAATGGTGACGACTAGTTAGTTAGTGCTACTAGGAGAAGGAATATTGCCCATATGCTTCTGCGTCGTGCCATGCATTGCACCAACTTCGCAGTGTGCACGTATGAGTCACTGTCGTCATTTTGGCATTGCTCGCTGGATTCTTGGTCTATTTGCTGCAATTTGCCCTGCATTGGTATCAACAAAATGATGTGAGAAAAAGTTCTTTCCCAATGCGCAAGGATGAGCCATAGAAATCCGAATATCTAATATTTGGCACACAACTAATATATATCCAAAGATTACAACTCATGACAACGAACCATCCCTTCCCTTCGCTCGCGCCAGCAGCGGACGCTGGAGAAGGAATCTTGTCCACGATACCGGAGGTTGTGGATCAAGAACACGCAAGCGCTCCTCCTGACCCTACCGCGCCTCCGCCTCCGCCTCCGCGTGTGGTTCGCGTGCGCCCCACCATGCAACCTCGGCGCCGTCAACGGGGCGGACGCACGACCAGGTTCGCCCCTACAGTTACGACGGTTCCATCACCAGCAGACACTGCTGTGCTGTGGCAGGGGCTGTTCATGGAAGAAGGTGTACAACCCTTGCAGTCGTCAAGCATCAACTCGCCTTTTAGTGCATCTCTATCCTCGACATCGTCTTCTTCATCTTCATCTTCGTCTTCACTGTCTTCTGAAGAAGCAAGTAGCAGTTTGTATCCCACTGGTAGCAGTAATGGTAGTAGTGATCTCATGACGGATCCGGGCCCGCTTTTACTGCGCTTCGAAAACCAGGTCGGCAGTGGAAACCAACGGGAAACCGTTATCCGCCAGATGTGGGGAAACATGTTTGATCTAGTGGACCGCTTGTTGCTCCGAGACGTGGAGTCTGACATTATCGACGCCGTGGCGCACGAAAGCCTGCAGACGTACGAGTGCAAATCCATGGAGCGCGACGAGTCGCGCGTTTTGCTGGACGTCGTCTACCGCGAGTACGATCCCCTCAAGGACCGCTTGGCGCGATGCTTCATCTGCTACGAAGACTGGCAGGCGGGCGACCTGGTCACGGAACTGGCCCAGTGCCGACACATATTCCACCGGCCCTGCATCGCGGAAGCCATTATGTACCGCGACCGATGCCCTATCTGCCGCACGACGCAATCCGTGTGCTCCTCATCGTCGGCGTCCGCCATGCCGACGACAGTGGCGTGCGAACAACAAGAGGACCGAGTGAATGAATGAATATTCTCCATTATCCAGAAAAGCATGCTGGCCTGGTGTTCCGTAGCTCGACTTTGGCGCGTCACCACCAACCTCATCATCTTGTCCCCCTGGTTCACGCCCGCGCCTGCACCACCGCCTCAGACCGCCGTTGTGCGCGTCTTGGTGCTGCCGAGCACCCATGTCCCAGCCCGTCCAAGGACGACTCTTCTTCACACAAGCAACTTATGGCTCGTCGGCGTGTCCGAACCCTGCTGGCAAGGACTGCCACCAAACGCCCTCGTGGACGCAGTGAAAGGCGTCGCCACCGCACCCGGCAGTCGTCATGACCGTGTCCGAATCCATTTCGACCCCGTCATGACCGACAGAACCCCTGTTCTGTTGAAGAACCCTTCGGACACTACCACATTCCGATTTCGCGCCTGGCAGTGGGAGCAGTGGAGGCGCGCGCGCTCGGAGTTGTGCCCTCCTGCATTTGGCAATCGGAACGGCGTGAGAAACGTCCAAGGTATGGTCCAAACTCTCCACACGCACTTGAACGTTTGGTCGGCCGATCGTGACTGCACGCATGTCGTGTTCCTCCCGCTCCCGATATTCCTTGTAGACTCTGTGCTCCAACGAGCCGACGTGACCTTGGTCGCACCCACGTTGCAACTACAGGACGGGCGCTGCCATTCTGTCGACATGGCACAGTACGTCTATCTCCTCGTTCCTGTGGAAGAGAAGCGGACGTGACATATCAATAATATATCAATAATATATCAATAATATATCAATAATATATCAATAATATATCAATAAACATCAATATATAACTAACCGAGGACGATTTAACAAGCCGAGGGAGCAAAACAAACCTATGCAAGTTTTGTTTTGCGACGTTGAGTGGACCGTTTTTTCATGAGCACCTGTCCGATAAATGACGACGGATGGAAGCAGTTGTGGATGCGACGCATTTTCAAGACGTGGCACGGCGATCCACCGCGACAACTGTGCGTGGTTGTCTTTTGCGGCGGCCAATGCGGTGGTGAGTGGCTCCACTCCGAGATTCGCAAGAAATGCCCCTGCTTCCTGTTTCACAACATTCGCGAGTTTCACCAAAAGTTTTCCAGGTTCAGCACCCACTCACCACTGTCTTTCGCCCAAAAGCGAGCGCAGGAGCGCCTGGCTGGCGTCACGGCGCACGACATTTTTGCTTGGGTCGCGTCGATATTCCGAGAGGTCATTGTCCTGGACGTCTTTCGATGCCCCATCGAACGCGCGCTCCTCAGCTTCCTGCACTACCCAGGCGAAGCGCTACGAAAGTCCAGGCTCAACCAGGCAGACTGGATGGCCAGCACGGACGCGGAAAGGGCCATGATATTTGAGAACCGCATCTTTCACCACGTGGAACAGCGACACGGCCTCGACACCGAGTACACGGACGAGAACGGACCCTCAGCATTCATTGCGGGCACGGCATTTGACGCCAGCGAGCAGTGCTGGACCGCTCGTCACCACGCGGTGGACAACCTGCGTTTCTTTAAACTCCGATGGCAGGACCGGCGGGAGTGGACGACTGTCCTGAACAGGCGACAATGCTTCCCTTTCTTCCTACAAGAACCCCCTGCGGACGTGTGGAGAGACCGTTGCCAGGGCAAAGGGGGCATGTGGGCACGAGAGTTTGTTGTCCAGTACCAACCATCCCTCCCCTTTCTCGCCATGGTACTGCAACTGCCCATTTGTCGACGCTACTTGACGATATCGGAGCGTGTTTGCACTGTGCAAGCCCGTTTGGCAGGCGACACCACACTGGATGTGTCGGAAAATTTGTTTATTCATGTTTCTCATTTAGAAAAGATACGTCATGTCCCAATCACAACAACAGGCGCAGACGAACCCGGCCAAGCGTCCTCGTAGACAGCAGCAGCAGTCACAGCAGGCGGACTTTCGGCAGCTCAGAAAACGTGGTCGAGAGATCCACACCGAGTTGGGACTCGGACGTTTGCTCCAACAGCAAAGCGGGCCCGCCTTTAACGAATTCGTCACGTCCATCCACGACTTGGTGCGCCAGCAACAGCAAGCACGAAGTGGTGGGGGCGGTGGCGGCACTGCGCGTCGGGCGTCCGGTCAACAACAACAACAACAGGGACGGGGGAGGGGGCTGGACGCCCAATTGGGCGCGCAGTACACACGGGCGACGGAGGAGGGGCAGTTTCCGGCGCGCTTCCTCAACCGAATCCAGGATGCCCGCATGAATCTGTTCTTTGACGCGTACAATCGAATGTTCAGAACTCGTCGCGACACTCCCGGTCTGACGCAGCAAGAACTCCAGGAACTGGAAGGACTGCTGTTCCCACCGTCGCTCGGAGACGACCGATGGTTCGTCATTTTCCATTTCGTTCGCGCCATCGCCAACACCCAGCGCGCATGGAGTACACCAGAAGGTCGAGCCAGCGCGTTTGTGGATACCCCCGCGTTTCGATGGAGTGTGAACTTCATTCGCAACCTCACCCGACGAACGGCAAGTAGCGCTGCGTTGTGGGACAGCACGCAAAACACCCAGCAAATCAACGCCCTGCGCGCTACTTACACCCGAGGCATGCAACAGTTCCTCAGGTATCTCTACGACACGCACATACGGAAGGTCGTGCAACAACAGAAACGCCGTCGTCAAGGAGTGCTACCCGGGGGCGGAAAGCGAGGACCGCGTGGCGGTGGGGGTGCTGGCGCCGGTGGCGGAGCCCAGCAACGCCGTCAACCACCCCCGCTCGTGCCCGTGTAGACTCAACCCCTCTGCGGAGTTGGAAAACGTTTGGAGAATAACACGAAATCATAATTATCTTTTCGAAAAAGGTTTTTGTAAACGCTTTCCTGATACGTTCCTTGTCTCTTCAACAACTTTATGCCCTCAGTTATCCGGACGCATGTTGACCAAAACTGCCCCCTTCGAGTCATGGCAGGTTGTTGTCCCCAAGGGTTCTTAGGAAGATGCCAGGAGGAGGTCAACTGGGGAGGGTGGTCATCAGTGGCCAACCACATGGGTTTGAGAAACAAGTTCATATCCTTTTGATTTATTCTGAAGGACGCTGAAACCTTTCTTACGAAAAGCAACAAATCGGATTTTTGTCTGAACCTCCATAAGGACAGTAGTTGCTTCCATGACTGTATTTCGTCTTTGGAATTGGTGTAATCCTGAAATCTTATCGAGATGCATCTGTCTTCGTCTTCCGTAGCCAGATGTTTTAGATTCCACACAAACCACATATTGTCCAACGGATTGACGCACTTCAGTTGATTAGTGATATCCCTCAGGCTCGTCCATGCCATATCCTGGAACGCGGATTCGTCATTGTCAAAGAGTTCGCGCACCTTGGCTTGCGCAGTCCTGCTCGTCATGGACAAGAACTGTCCGTTTCTGAACGAAGGAATGGGAATCTCCTGGTGGTAATTGCGGATAGGACCTGTAGCACATACATTGTCTCTCTCTTGAAAGGCTTGTGTAAATAGAATGGATCCTTCGCGAATGGGAAAGTCGGTGCCACTCATTTGGCAAATGCAACCAGGCGAGTCATTGCTGAAAAACAATGCGCACACGCTACGGTAGGACCGTAACTGCTCATAAACGATTGATGGTGAGCACCATGAAGTTGGTCCCATGGTGATGCGTACATCAGTAGGCAAACTTGCATCACCCAGCCATAAAAACAATGATTTGTATCGGGCATCCTGCGTGACATTGGGGGCATGCGGAGCGTGCACGACAAAGAGTAGTCTTCCTGACAATCCATCATTGTGCATCTGTTGCATGGTCACTTCCAACCAAGCCTGCCAGACTGCAGGCTGGGCAATGATACCATCATGTGCCAAGAACAGCAAGACGGTGGTGGGCGACCCACTCAATGCGCCACTGGTCGATACTGGTAGCGATAGCATCGAGTCCTTCATGTCACGTGATGTCGGTTGCGTGTAGGACATACGAATCCGAATGATGAGCATGATAGCGATGAGGTGAATCAAAAAAGATGCAAATGGGAGCATGAAGAAAAAGACCTGAACCCATTCAGATAAAGGCCTGGCCAATGAAGTGTGTCCACGCCTTTCTTGGAAAAAAGAAATGAGCACAATCCAAGCCAACATGTAGACCACCCACATGATTGTTATTCCAACATGAACGTGGAGCAGTTTTCTTACCAAGTCAGGAACAATCATGACTTGGTTGTCACATGTAAGCAACAGCACTGTCAATACATTAAGCACGAAGGAAAAGACGAGCACGACCGCAATGCCCACTCGAGCCACTGATGCTTGAACGATTTGATGTATGAAAACTGGTGTATGAATGAGTGCAGGGGACATTTGCTTTTTTGTGCTGACAATATTATATATTCATAACACACCAACCGCTTTCGAACAGCATGCCGTCAGCGGTCAAGCTGGAGGCAGAAGCAGAATTTGGTAACGTGGAGTACAAGCTGGTACTGAAGTTCGCAAACGAGTGGCAGTTTGAGAAGCGCAAGACGCAGATGCAGTTTCGCGTCGAGGAGGGTGATGGTGCGGCGGTGTACTGCCTCGGGGTCGACGATGACGGCGTGTGCGTGGGCATTGAGTACGCAGAGATGATGCGCTCCGAGGCCAATTTGATTCGCCTGGCGGATTCTCTGGACCTGGTCGTCTCCTTCAGCCGTCATTTCACGACCGCGTCTCCGCAACTCTTTGCGCGCGAATACAGGATCGACCGCGCCATCTGATGATGCCACTGCTTACAAAACTTGGTAATGTTTCCAATGGCATCTCATGTCTCTACAACCTTGGCAAAAAAACCTCGCAGTTGTCAGTCGCATTTCGCATTGCCTGTGATAATCGCAATAGTGATTGCCCATGTTTACAGCGATTCACTCGGTCAGAGCCTCATTTTTGTAGCGTGTTCCGTACTCGCATGAAGATTCCAATAGTTTGTTTTCCGTTGTTTCTTTCTCTTCTTGATCATTATGTGAGTTTAAACACTCGCTGGTGGAGCAGGCCGTGTTGTCATATGGATAGTGCGAGAAAGGTAGTTGCAACGTTCGCATGCCATTGGCGATACACATCTTTTGGAAACTGCCCAGCTCGCACAGAATGCTTTGAGGGGTGACTATCTCTGTCGCTGGGGAATCTGAAGCGCTCCAAATGGCGACATAGTCTATCCACATGTCTTTCAATGGTAAGACGTGAAATACTTCGCGCACTTGCATGGGATAAGAGGGGGATGAATGGAATGAGTTGGATGCCCATACTGCCAAGGCCTGTGCTGCATCCGTGTAGAAACGCCAATTGTCTCCTGGATATCCGTGATAGACGCCATTAGATGGTGCATTCACGTAGATAAAGCCTTTCGGATGCAAGATGCGACACATTTCTCGAAAGGTCATCCAAAAGCAGGGGTCGTGTTCAAAGCAGGAAGAGGACACGATGATATGAACAGAGTGGTCCGCAAATGGGAGCGGTTGATTTGGTGCCACGACGAAATCTACACTTTCATGAGCCTCCATATCGACGCAAGAGTATTTCATGCCCAGTTTTTCAGTTGCCGTTTGATGGAGCGATCCGTTCACGTCGAGTCCTCCCAAGTCTACGACATGACACTCCTCCGAGGGTATTCCGATGTCCGTAAGCGCCCATTCTAGGAACAATGAACCTATTAACATCGCTGTATCATGCATTTGCCCAGAATTTTACGATAAGAATGGTATTTAATTGAAGTTGACCCTCTATACATGTAGTCCACAAAATTAATTAATTACGCGAGACAACAAGGTGGTTGCAGTCGTGCAAGTAAGTACCTGATTCGCTGTCCACCCCTCGAGCAACGCACTGAAGCGACGAAGACAAAGATTACTCGTTGGTCGAGAAGAACAGGTACAGCAGTTTCAGCCGTTGCACGCGATCCAAACTGTCGGACAGCCATCGCATGGAAATGTTGCACACCATGACCCAAAGAATGACTGCCCAGGTCCATGGCAGTGCACTCCTTTCAAGACGAGCGAGTGGCTTGGATGCTGGCGGTCTCGTGACTTCTCGGTACAAGATCGCTATTGCAGGGACGCATGGAATGAATACCAATAAAAAGGTAAACATGAAAACGGACACAATGGAACACATGTCCTTTGTAATGGAGTCCCGGTCTGGCGATTCCCTTCCCCAGTCCTTGATTTCTTCTATCAGATCCTCATTCAGCATCTTATCCCGTACACGCAGTAAGGAGGGTTTGCCCAACACTTCGGAGTCCGGGGGCAACGCTTTCAAGATAAGAATTTGAGCCAATCCAGCGTTGAAGTGCCATATCGAGTTGACAGGTGCCCGTACATACCTTTCGACCAGTCTTTGCAGCAGAGTTGGCGGTTCGTCGGGGTCAATGCAAATGACGTTGCGAAGCAACCACTCCTGGTTGGAACGCTGGTCTGCTTCGGGCTGGCTCCATGATCTGCATAATGGATGGTCCTCAAACCACCTATTCCGATCTGGTCGGCGCATAAATGCGCTATCAAGGGGGATTCTGGCGCGCACATCTGGAGGAAAACGACGAAGTGACCAATAGAACATTTTCCAAAGGAACGCATTGTTGTGAGCATTTTGCTCGCGCACCATAATGTTGGCGCAAACCAAGTATCTGCTCAGTCGACCCAGGCTGTACTCGCTGGTTTGCATTATATCGACAGTGCTCGCATCTGGCATAAAACTCTCCCACCAATTTTCGCACACCGCCTCAATCGCGGCATTTTCGGCGTCGGATACGTCCACGTCAGCGCCTCGCTCATCCCTGAGGAGTTCCGTCATGTAGCTGACAATCTTCCGAGTCGGCACGGATCGATTCCGAAAGCCCGTCGTTAACTTGGCGTACTCCCTTTCCATGATATCCACCTTGTTGAAAAGTTGATCCGCTGGCACCAGCATGTGCGCAAAGTCGATTTGCAGTTGGTCCGCACTCAAGCCAGTCAAGACGGGATTCTCGGGCAACGACGGGTCGCTCAAGAAGCGCATGCCCTTTTCCACCACGTTGTTGACGCGCTGTAGGACGATAAACGTTCCAAAGAGCAACGTCATAATAAGTGTCCAATACCGTATGTCGGTGGAGTGCGAGTTTTTGATCTCGCCCTTGGTTTTGTCCAGGAGCACAAAGTAGATGATAGGAAAAATAAGCACCATGACAAAGGAAATGAAGTTGTTGACATTATACTTGCGCGACGAACACACGTCCAACATATTCTTCAAGAGCTCAAAGATTGGCGGCCCGATCAGCAGGATGAAAACGAGAATTGTCTGCACCGTGTCCAGATTGGGCTGACTGCAGGTAGGGACGAAGGACACCACAGTGCGGTATCCGATAAAGACGCAGAGCAAGATGAACGAGTTGTCGGACAACTCATCCATGATCCACAGCAACTGGGCGTCTGTCCGGCTCAGGAGGATACGGCAGTTCTGCACGACGCTCTCCAGACCAACGAGTGTCAGGACAAACGCCATGAGGAGCACGGGTTGTTCCTTTTGGCAACGAAACTTGTAGAGAGCAATGAAAGTGGTAATGACCCCAGCAACCAGAGCCAGAACGGATAGCGGAATCTTTTTCTTCACCTCGCTTTGAAAGTCGAGCTGTTGGTTAATGACCAAGACTCGCAGAATGTTTGTCAAACTTTGGTACACGTATGGCGGGAGTAATGACTGGCAGGCTTCCAGGCATTGGATATTACTGGCAGGTGCTTGTGCCATCGGGGACAAGAGGTGAACGAAGGAGGAATTTATTATATCACATGAAATCGCACACACTGTTTGGTGAAATGAATGAATGAATGTGCCAAACACAGGAGTAGAAATTTTGGAGAAAAAATTTGTACGTCGGAAATCGGAATCTGGCTTGGCTTTTTTTTCTGGCCTGTATGTAGCTAGTACATGTATCTTCCACCCAACACGGGTTGTACGACAGGTCCTGCTCTCTGAAATCTCGCCTCCAAAAAGGTCTTCACGCTACTTGCGTAAGCAGTACCACAAGAATCTAAAATATATCAAGGTTCGCTCATATCGTGATGCGACCCTGAATCTCTTACAAGAGCCGGTCATCTCCGCTATTGCGATGTTCATGACAGATGCTGACAATAGAGCAGGCTATGTAATCGCACCCTGTGGATCAGGCAAAACCATCATGTCTTCCAAGGGCATTCGTGGTGTGAAAAAGTGTGTGATTTGTTGTCCTTCCAAGCAGATCCAGAATCAATGGATGGCTACACTTATTGCGGAGGGTGTCTTCCCTGAAGCGCAAATTCACATTGTTGGCGGTGCTGGAACTACAGATCCTTCTGCAATTCGCACACTCTTTCATGAAGTCGCATTCTGCGTTATTTCCACATACATGTCTTCTCACCTGCTGGTTGATATTATCAACACAGAACTTGAGTTGCTGGTTCTTGACGAAGCACACCACATGGCAGGTATTGTTGCCAGAGATGAAAAGGGGCCAGGTCGCACACGCCGACTCATGTTGAAGGCATCTGATCTGGAAATCAAACGCCTGTCCCTCACTTACACTCCACGCTTTATCGCGGATGGTGGTGGCGCAAATGCGGAATATCTTACCATGGATGACGATAGCATCTTTGGTCAAAAGATTGCTGATCTAAAAATTCGCGACCTGATTCGCAAGGGTGTATTACCTGATTATCGCCTTTGGACACTGCGTGACGAAGCCAAAAAAGGAACTGGCATCATTGGAAAGGCAGAGTGCATCCTGGAAGCATGGGGGGCAACAGAGATTGATCGTGGAGAAGATAAACATATTCTACACCATCTCGTCGTATTTGCATCGACTATACAAGAGGCAAAAGACCTGGAGCGTTTCTTCAAAGAAAAGACATCATCAGACACCCATGTGCTGCGTGTGGAAGAGGGTGATAAGTTGGAAGAGCCAATCGCCCGCTTTACATCTGCCCCGCGTGCTATTCTGGTCAATTGCTTTGTTCTGAACGAAGGGGTGGATATCCCGATCGCAAACGCTGTAGCCATCACTTACCCTAAGCAATCTCGTGGACAGATTACACAAATGGTTCTTCGTGCTGGACGCTGGTATGAAGGCAAGTCCGTCTTTCATATCCTTCTCCCAACGCTGGGCGATGAAGACTTATCTGGATTTGAAGAGGTTCTATTGGCGCTGGCTTCTTGCGATGAACAAATCCGTGATGAGATTGTGCTTCGCACTAAACCAGAGGTCAAGCCTTCTGATCCGCTTCCTCCATCACCTCAAACTGGTGAAACACTCCCGGAATGTATTATGATTGACGAGTTTGAAGCCAATCAAGAGGAGATTCAGCGGTGCTTTACCAACATCCGCAAGAATCTATTTCCTGTGAAAGAAAGCCACCGCATTCAGAATCTGTGTATTGACAACGATATTGATACAAGTGTTGAATACTCCCTCTTGCGTAACCACATGCCTGAACTACCAGAAGATCCGCGACCCAAGGGCATGGTGTGGTACGACTATTTGCACCCCGAGCGATTTCACGACGACAGACTAACAGCTTCTGTTTTTGTAAAGACCATACTGGATACAAACAACTTTCGCGTAGGGCATGCTTATGATGAATGGCGTGGTGTCCAGCCAACGGATGTCATTGCAAGGCTTCCATCAGTGCAACACATTACAGACGGATTCTTTGGCAAGGACGACACAAACTTCAATACGCTTCATGAAAAGTTTGGAAAGAAGGTGGTGATACGCGGGCGCTAGGAATCAATTGAAATCCATTTCAACAAAAGACTCTTTTTTTGAAAATGAAAGAAGCAGACGAAAATTGTCAGCGCATGCCCATGGCAGTCAAAAAAAATGATTCAACATGCAAACTTGACGGGGTAGGTATAGCACACGACTGCAATTACAAAACTATCATGACATCCGTTGAAACCTTCAAGACTGCGGTCATCCGCATCCGCGACATTCTGCGTGGTCCTGGTCTCGGCATCACCGGCATGGACTCCATGCGACACATCTGCCTTTACCTTCTGAGTCGCTACATGACTCGTGCAAAGGTGGCGTCATTGGAAGTCCCGGAACAGTTCGCTTGGGAAACTCTTATTGAGACGGCACAGACAAAGAATGGAGGCGTACAAAAGGCACTGGACTGCTTCTATCACAAGGAGGCGGAGTGTCTGATCACCCACTTTGATCGCTTGTTCGGCACTGATAAGTTCTCCTTCGACATCAAGAACCCTCAGAAGCATAAGGAGATTCTGGAGATCCTGAACGCCGTGAATATGGCAGACGTGGATTGCCATATGGATATTCTGGGCTGGGTATATGAACAGCACCTTCGCACCGGCTCTTCCGCTGCACGCGACTTGGGTCAGTTCTTCACGAATCGCTCAATTTGCGAATACATGACTGAACTGTGTAAACCTGGATTCAAGAGTGCTGGTGTTCCCGAGTCCGTTTGCGACCCTTCCATGGGAACTGGTGGCTTTCTGACCGCATTCATCAAGTATTTCAAGAAGCATCACGCAGACAAGCCTGTCGACTGGTCAGTACAGCAGAAGGAGATTCATGGATGCGATACGGATCCTCGTGTCGCTGGCGTGTCCCGCCTCAATCTCTTCATGGAGACTGGAGGCAATCGCCCCACCAACCTGCTCACGCAGGACTCTCTGTATGGCGGCCTGACCCAGGCTGGGTATGATGTGATTCTTGCAAATATGCCATTCGGTCTCAAGGGCATCAAGTATGCGGACTGCTGTAAGCTTGTAAAAGCCTTGAAGATTAGTGGAACGAAATCAGAACCTCTTTTTTTGCAACTGATGCTGGTGTCTCTCAATATGGGCGGACGCTGTGCGGTTGTAGTTCCAGATGGTATGCTGGTCAATTGTTCGTCCTGCCACAACAACACCCGCAAGTATTTGTTGGATCACTTTGACCTCAAGCGGGTCATCAGGATGAAGGGGCAGTTCTTTATGAACACGGGCATCCAGCCTTCCATCCTCTTCTTTGAGAAGACGGGCAATCCGACAGCGGCGGTAGAGTTTTGGGAGGTGGTGAAGAGTGATAAGGGTGACATTACTGAGACGATGGTGGCGTCTGTTCCGCGGACTAAGATTGATGCTGATCGAACTTGCGCCCTTGACGTGCGACGGTATGTCGAAGCGGACAAGCCAATGACGACACCTGTGGGATGGAAGACAATCAAATTGTCGGAAGCGTGCTCCATAAGTAAGGGAAAACGATGCTTGGTGAAAGTTGAGTCAGGCGGGTATCCGTATCAAGATGTGGCAACGATTTCACGAATGGTGGAGAACTATATCTTGGACACTCCCGCTGTGCTTGTCCCCCGAGTCATGTGCATTGGACGGTTCGTATATACAGAAGAAAAGAGTCACCCTAGCGATGACATGTTTATCTTGGAACCAAATGATGGTCTGAGTGCCAAGTATCTGTACTACTACTGCGTGCTTAAGCTCAGTTGTAGGTTCAAAGAGTGTGCTCACGGTGTAAAGCCAAGTATTGACTATTCCGTGTTTGAGTACACGCAAATAGTGATCCCGCCTCTCTCTATCCAGCAAGAAATCGTCTCCACACTGGATCGCATCTACAACCCTGGCTCGACGGAACTTGCTGACACTCTCAAGATGACTGATAAAGCGATGGACTTGGTTCTCGCAAATCCTGGAGGTGCTACGCTGGAGCCGATCATAGAAGCCCAGCGACTCATTCGCAAGTCGGCGCAGATGGTGGCGGATGTTAAGGCACAGATGGTGGCGGATGTTAAGGCACAGATGGTGGCGGATGTTAAGGCACAGATGGTGACGATTGTGAAAGCATCATGTGTTTCCGGCGAAGAAAAGCCAATCTCTGAAGTGGTAAAGTTGAAATATGGGTTTCCATTCAAGTCTTCTGACTATACGACAGAGGGTCTCCTTGTAGTTAAGCACAACAATATCGGCGATGGCTTTGTATCTAAATCAAAGAAACAAGATTATATCCCATCTTCTGCACAGACAGATGAATACAAGATGATTGTGGGAGATATTGTAATCAGCATGGACTTTGATTGTGGCAAGGTGGGTAAGATTGTAGAAGATGGATGGGTTCTCAATCAGCGTCTATGCCTTGCCAGAACAATTTTTTCAAATATTCTGCGTCAAGAATATCTCTATTGGCTGTTGCGATTCGGTGGCTTCTATGAAAGGATGCAATCAGTTCATACGGGTACAACAATCAAACACATTAGCGGTAAGGAAATTGAAAAGGCAACACTAAAAGTCCCTCCTGTAGCCCTGCAGGATTCTACTATTGGTCGTCTCACCGCCCTCCAATCACAACTGATCGCCCTGGAATCGCTGCAGAAGCAGACCGAGGACAATGCCCGTTTCGTCCTGGAGTCCTATCTCTCTACGCCCGAAGCGGCAATATAATCTGTATTCTCTAAGAAGAGTTCTGTGAATCAGACAAGGTGAAGGCACGCTTTTTTGCTCAGCCAGGATACCGTTTTCCCCCACAGCCTCAACGAGACGGCCGTCGTCCAGCCGTACGGTCATCATTCTGATCTATGAGTTGTCCTAACGGCAAGCATCGCCAAAGACGAAGAATTCGCTTAGCATGACCTTATGATCTCATATTATCCAAAAAAAATGAAGGGCACATAGTTTCAGCGTTGTTTTACTTAACGTTTCTTTATGGCACGAACTTGTGAGCACGACGGTTGCAAGAAAAGAGCAACCTTCAATGTGCAGGGAGAGAAGAAGGCACGCTTCTGCGTTGACCACAAGGCTCCCAACATGGTTAACGTTGTGAGTCCGACCTGTAAGCACGACGGTTGCCAGAAGAGACCAACCTTCAATGTGCAGGGAGAGAAGAAGGCACGCTTCTGCGTTGACCACAAGGCTCCCAATATGGTTGATGTGGTGAATCCGACTTGTGAGCACGACGGTTGCAAGAAAAGAGCAACCTTCAATGTGCAGGGAGAGAAGAAGGCACGCTTCTGCGTTGACCACAAGGCTCCCAATATGGTTGATGTTGTGAGTCCGACCTGTGAGCACGACGGTTGCAAGAAGCAACCATCATATAATGTGCAGGGAGAGAAGAAGGCACGCTTCTGCGTTGACCACAAGGCTCCCAATATGGTTGATGTGAGGAGTCCGACCTGTGAGCACGACGGTTGCCAGAAGCAACCAACCTTCAATGTGCAGGGAGAGAAGAAGGCACGCTTCTGCGTTGACCACAAGGCTCCCAACATGGTTGAT
>Ga0172376_10000165_pt1 | contig 82612 bp, 58 predicted proteins | sample Lak35m_FD_121114 | JGI IMG/M metagenome (GOLD analysis project Ga0172376, IMG submission 121114) | Freshwater microbial communities from Kabuno Bay, South-Kivu, Congo - kab_092012_35m | ecosystem: Environmental > Aquatic > Freshwater > Lake | place: Democratic Republic of the Congo: South-Kivu... | reverse complement strand
GCGCTGGTGAGGGCGCTGGTGGGGCGGTGGCAGGGGCCTTTGCCCGCAGGCTGCCGCCATGCGGCTGAGGTAGCGAGCCATTGTGCGGCAGCCACGCGACTGAGCGGTTGGGCGGAAGCCCCCGGCTGTGTTTCGCGCCGAAGGTGCGCGCGCTGGCGTGGGCGGTGGTGGGGCGGTGGCATGGCCTTTTGCCCGCAGGCTGCCGCCATGCGGCTGAGGTAGCGAGCCATTGGGCGCAGGGTCAGCGGGGGATTGACAGTCCCCGTATGTTTGTGGTGGCTGAGCTGATCGCGGCAGGGCCTGAGGTTGATTATTCATCTTCTGAGGCGGCACCTTTGCCGGCGCTGAGTTCGATTGTGAACTGGTTTTGTTCACCGGCTTTGACTTCGACGATGAGTTCGCCGGGCAGGTGGAAGTACTGGACTGGAGCTTGTTGTTTTTTGCTGGGGGCAGCTTCCATTTCACTGTCTTCTGCAGCGGAATCCTCGAATTCTTCATCATCCCCTTCGGCCATTTCGAATTCGACGCGATGTCTGCCGACGATCGCTCCGTCGAAGGCATCCCAGGTCGTCAGTCGAAAGCTGCCGTCGGCCGTAATTTCACCCTTTGCTGCTTTGCCTGGTGTTTTGTTGTTGTTTTCGGGTATGGGAACGAAGGTGATGGATCCAGCGGTGAGGGCAACACCGCTGCAGACGACCCGGCCTGCGGCTGATGCGAGCGGAGGTCGGGCTTCACCGCATCCGCAGAGGAATGTGGTGACGAGCAGAAGGACGGTTGAGCAGAGGCGCTTCGGGTGCAGGGACAGGCCGTTCATCAGCAGGCTCCACAAATGAGGTGGCGTGGACACAGTTGGGAAACTGACCAACTGCCTAGAATTCACCGAACACTTCGCCGCCAGCTCTGCTGGCGACGGCTCGGTAAATGGTCATGCTGATGTTTTCAGAGACGAACCTGACGGAGCCATCAGTGAGGGCAAACTGAGCACCTCCGGTGTGGTAGCTGCCGGCGTATTCGCCATCGTTGTTAAAGAATCCCGCGGCATCGCGTGTATTTGCATTGATCGGGTCGTCGGCTTCCATTCCAACCATGTACTCTGAGGAGTCTGTTGGGGGATTACCATCGCCGCCAGCACTGAAGCAGTAGCGGCGGTCGCTGCCGGTCATGCGGTTGGAGTTGGGTGCTCCGCGGAGTTCGTCGGTGACTTCTGCGATCAGGAACGTGTTTGCGGTTCCGTCGAGGACATCTGCCATGCGGACTCGGCTGTTGAGGAAGAACATGCCATTGCCTCGGTAGGCGAGGTCCGTGAACTGATCCTGCTGGTCATTGTTGAAGGTGGTGGTGCCGGAGCAGGCGTTGTAGGTGCTGACCTGGTATCGGTTTTTGGATGAATTTCCGCTTCCGGAGGGATGAGACGGGCATTGGAGCATTGCGAGCACAGTGGTGCGGCCGGCGAGTATTTGCCGCGCGGAGTTTTGTGTTCCGGCATCGGTTCCCATGACATCGCTGACCTGCTGGTAGAGATTGGTCTGTTCGAGAAACGGGAGGATTCGGGCGTGCCAGGTCCAGCCATCTCCGTAGGGGCCGCCGGCGGGATCATTTCGGACGACATTGGCGGGGGGGAAGGTGGAGTGGACATCGTGATAGTTGTGCAGGGCGAGCGCGATTTGTTTGAGGTTGTTTTTGCACTGGGTTCTGCGAGCGGCTTCGCGGGCCTGTTGAACGGCGGGGAGTGGCAGAGCGACGAGAATTGCGATGATAGCGATGACAACCAGCAGTTCGATCAGAGTGAAGGCGCGGCGGACCGCGCGGATTGAAGTCCTCATGGGAGATTTCTCGGTGGGGTTGCAGGATTGGGTTTTTCTTCACCGGGTGGCTTTGTGTCAGGCAGAGCCAGCGTGACCGTTATTTCGTGGATTCCGCCAGAGTTGTCAATATTCTGTACTTTGAAAAACAAAAAGGTTTTTGGGATTTTCTGTCACGAATTTGCTTCCGCCCTGCTTCCGAGAATTCCCGCGAACCACGCAATTTCCCCGAGGGCTCTGGCCGATGGATTCCTAAGATACGGTGGCCCGAGCCATTTCGGTTCTGGTACTCGCCGCGGTTCCGTGAACTGCTCTGCCGGTTTTCCCGGTCCCTCCTGTTTTTTCACTCCCTCTGCCGTTTGCGTGCCATGCCGCAGCGGTCCCTCCTGAGGTACGATCATGGCTCAAATGCACCATCCAGATTCTGGCGTTCGTCGCAGCGCGGGTTACTTTTTGCGCAGGGGTTCGATACCCATCGCGATTTTGGTTGGGTGTTTCTTTGCGGGATATTCTCTGACTGCGGAGCGTGTTGTTCCTGATTCCGCCCTGTTGACTCTGCAGCCCACGCGATTTCGCATACCTTATGAGGTTTTGGGAACGATAGAGTCGCAGTCCAGTCGCGTGGAGCAGTCCGGGTGTCAGTGGACGGTACCGATTCTGAGTCTGTTGCCCGAGGGCACAGTGGTTGAAAAAGGTCAGGTTGTCTGCATTCTGGATTCGTCGCAGATTGAAGAGTTTCTGCGATCGCGCGAGATTGCATTGATCCGGGCCAACGCGGCCCTGACAGCATCGCAGCAGCAGCAGCAGCTTCAGCAGGCTTCTGCTGAGCGGCGTCTTTCGGACGCTCGCTACGCTCTGCAGAACGCACAGATGGAATTGGCGGAGACGCTTGAAGGTGTATTTCCCTCGCAGCTGGCGAGGCTGGAGAACGAGATTGCAGTGAGTGAAACGCAGTCTCAGACAGCCGCCGATGACCGGGATTTTTTGAAGCGGTTATGGATGCTGGGGCTGGCGAATCACGCGGAAGTGACGGCGTCGCAACTGTTGGTGACGACCCGCACAGAGCAGCTTCGCAGGCAGTCGGGCCAGCAGCAGTTGCTGGAGAAGTTCTCGATACCGCGGAGTCGTCGGCAGCTTGAGCATCGAGTGGAGATGCTGGAGTTGAATCTTGCGCGAACGGACCTGGCGAATTCCCTTGCTGAAACGCGAGCGCGAATGATTTCTCTGGCGGACCAGAGGCGTCTTGATATTTACGAACGTTACGCGCGGACTGCTCGTGAGAGCATAGCCGCCTGTACGCTCAGGGCACCTGCCAGCGGTCGGCTGATCCACGCGAACAACTGGTATGCCCGAAGTCGAGGGGTCCGGACGATCGAGGAGGGGCGTTCGGTTTACTTCTCGCAGCCAATTTTTGAAATTCCTGACGAGACGCGGCTGAAGGTTTCGTTTCCAATTCACGAAAACCTGTTGTCTCGTGTATCTGTTGGTCAGGCGATCGAAGTCAGTTCAGCCAGCCATAATTTTGAAGTCGTGTACGCGAGGATCGAGCGGATTTCGAGCATACCGCGAGTGCGTTGGGTGAATGGCGTGGAGCTTACGGAATATTGGGCAGAGGGATTGCTTGATCCAACTGTAGAGCAGTTGCAGCGTCTGCATACGCGGATGGACGTAACGGTGACATTTTCACTGGCTGATCAGCGTGATGCGCTGGTGGTGCCCTGCTCTGCGGTGCAGCGTCGGAGTGAGGGTTTGTGTGTCTACCTGCAGAATCCTGAGTGTCCGCAGCTGATTCAGGCAGTGTCAATCCGCGCCGGTGAAGTTCACGACGGGCATGTGCAGATCCTCGGAGGCCTTCGGGCGGGTGATCGGATCCTTCGGGAGGCTCCGCAGCAGTCCGGGTGAGGGGATATTTGTTGGCTGGCGACAGTCGTGGCTGGCCGGCTTGATTGTGGCTCCGTATCTTGACTCTTCGACAACGAGGGGGCGATTGCGCAGCTGTGTGAGAATGGCGCCGATGTATTCACCGAGCAGCCCGACGAGGAAGATCTGCACGGATCCGAGAAAGAAGATGCCGATCACAGCGGGTGCGTATCCGGCGGGGATGTAGTCCCAGAAAAGCAGTTTTGCGACGGTGTAGGTAAGGGCGATGGCAAGTGAGCCTGCGCTGAGCAGAAAGCCTCCGAGTGTGGCGAGTCGCAGTGGAAGTTTCGAATAGCTGGTGACAGCCACCATTGCCATATCGAACAGGGTCATGAAGTTATTTTTGGTGATCCCGCGTCGCCGAAGTGGCTGGTGATAGGGGATGGTGACATATGGGAGGCCAATTTCCGTGATCATCCCCCGAATATATGGATAGGGGTCTTTAAGGCTGCGCATGATTTCGATGACACGTCGATCGTAGAGACCAAAACCAGTGACGTGCTGCAGGAGTGGCACATCAGAGATGACTGAGATGATTTTGTAGTACGTGCTTCTCACGAAGAAAAACACTGCTGATTCCTCGCTGGTCTTCTTCTGCCCGATGACGCACGCGGCACCTTTTCGCCATTCCTGCAGGAAGGCAGGGATCATTTCCGGAGGATCCTGCAGATCGGTGGCCATGGAGATGACGCAGTCGCCTGGGCTTTGAAGCAGTCCATGAAACGGGGAGCGAATATGTCCGAAATTTCGACTGTTTTCAATGACGGTGACTCGACTGTCGCGATCAGCGATGGCTTTGAGTTTGACGAGTGTGTCATCGGTTGAGCGATTGTCGATGAACAGAAACGTGAAGCTGCAGTCTGGTATTTGTGAGATGACCGCGGAGATTCTGTCGTAGAGTTCGTCGATATTCAGGGCTTCGTTGTAGCAGGGAAGCATGAGTCCGACTGAAACGGGGCGAGGAGCATTGTTCAATGCCTCCGAGTTTGTGAGTTCTGTGGGTGTTGACATAGCAGGTTAGTTTCTGATGGCAGGTATTGAACCATTGCAAGGTTGATATGGCAGGCAGGTTTGGTCACTCTGCATGACAATTGCAGGTTTCCATCCGTTTTTCCCAAAATGACTCCACTCGGATGACTCAACCTATGAATACTTTAGGCAGCGAAGATTACGAACAATTCAACCGTGTGGGAGCTGGATTCGAGCGACTTTGCGCCCAAAGAATCCTGATAACCGGAGGAACCGGATTTGTCGGCAGCTGGCTGCTGGAGGCGTTGTTGCATCTGAACCGCCAGTATGCTGCTGGAATTCGGTTGTTTGTTCTGACGCGGCGTCCCCGGCGTTTCCTTGCGGCGCGTCCACATCTGGCGTCAGACAGCGCAGTGGAGGTGATCGAGGGGGATATTCTGGAAGCCGAGCGGTGGGCTCCGCAGATCCCGGCGCTGGACATGCTTTTTCACGGTGCATTCGATTCGGGTTTGACGCCTGGTACGCTGACACGCCTGCAGGTTTTGGACACAATAATTGAGGGGACGCGGAAGGTGCTGTCGGTGGCGGCGCGTCTTGGAGCGCGGCGGGTGTTGTTTGTTTCATCGGGTGCGGTGTACGGCGACATGCCGGAGGGTGTGCAGAGATTTTCGGAAAGCGACACCAGCGGCCCGGATCCGCTCAGTGCCAAAGGTGCTTATGCGGAGGGAAAGCGGGCTGCTGAGGCGTGGGGACTGGCGTTCTGTGAGGACCAGCGGATTGAGTTTCTGATTGCTCGTCTGTTCGCATTTGCCGGCCCCTTTCTACCGCTCGATCAGCACTTTGCATTTGGCAATTTTCTGCGTGACTGTCTGCGGGGTGGGCCGATCAGCGTTTCGGGGAGCGGACGCTCTGTTCGCTCATATTTGTACGGAGCGGATTTGGCGATCTGGCTGGTCAAAATGCTGGCATCGGAGATCAGTGGCAGAGCGTTCAATGTTGGATCGGATGAAGCGGTGAGCATTCGTGAGCTGGCTGAGTTATTCAGGGACCTGGGAGGTATCAAATCAGCTGTGCAAATTGGTATGGAAGCAAATCCCGGCGAGTTGGTTTCGAGGTATGTACCGGATATCTCACGGGCTCAGCAGGAGCTTCATCTTGACGTATGCACTGCGTTGCCTGAGTCGATTGAAAGGTCGCTCAGGTACTACCGCCGCTGACGGGTGCGAGTTATTGGGGTTGAGTGGGTTTGGCGGGTGGAGAGTTTTCGAGCACCAGCAGTGGGATCGCGGAGCTGGTGGTCCAGCGAGCTGTGAGCAGGGACTGGAGTTGTTCGTCGAAGGTGGCCTGCAGTCGAGCGAGCGCGGTCTGGGTGACTGCTCCCATGTTCAGAGCGGTCTGAAGTTGATTGTCCCCCAGTCCGAGCGTCTCTGCGATTTTTGTGACTTCATTGATGCGGGGGTCGTCTGCGAGCTGCTGTGCACGGTCTGGGGGAATGTCTTTCAGAAATGCCTGTTCCTGCAGGGCGAACAGCAGTCGCCATTTGCCATCGCGAAGCCGAAAGACCTGCCGGGTGACGACGGCGGAACCGTTGCTGAGGTCAGCGGAGTTGTTTGAGATCACAAGGGTGTTGTGGGACTGTCGCTGAGCGATCGCGGCGGCTTCGGGCGGGACGCTGCCTTGGGGCTGTGGAGTACTGGCGGGTGGCGCCGGGCGGTTGCCGGAGGCTTCTGCAAGCAGTTCGCCGAGGGTGTTTTGCAGATTCTGTTGAAGGGCCTGCTGGAAAAGCAGCGGGATTCCGCCGGGCGTATCTTCGTCGATGCAGAGCGGCCCGGACTGGATGACGCGGGCAGCGGCGCCGGCGCGAATATCGACAGCTGCGAGGATTTGCTGAAAGAGCAGGTCGATATCCAGCGACTGGCCTGGAGTCGGTCCATTAAACAGGGTGATTCGCTGAGAGATCGGGATAGCTTCGAGTTGTTGCTGGACGGTTTTCCAGGGGATTTGTTCGAGTTGCGGGATTCGGTTCAGCATACCGAGTCTGCAGAGTTCGCGTCTCTGGTCGGGGACCTGTTCCAGTTTTTGTACTCGCGACCGGGGAAACTGAACAAGCATCCAGTGAGGGATTTGCTGGATCTCTGCGGGAGCGAGTCGATCGAGGAGGTCTTCGAGAAGTGCTTTGCGACTGGCGTCTGGCTGTGTGGCGGCGGCCGGTGGAGCGGCGTTTTCGGGGATAGCTGCGAGTTCTTTTTGAAGGAGCAGCCGGAGTTGCTGTGTGGAATCGGCGGTGTATTTATTCAGGAGAGGCTGCAGTTCATCTGCCAGAAATTGTGGGGAGTGCTGGGCGAGCCAATCTGAACGGAGGAGCAGCTGAACAGGGCGTTCTGAGATGAGCAGCCCGCGAAGGGAGGAGCCATTTTTGAGCAGGACCCGATCGGCAACGGAGTCGCGGGCTGGCGGCTGTGCCGTTGCGATCCGGCAGAGCGGGTTGGCAGGCTGGATGCAGAGGATTAGCAGGAGGGCGACGAGGAGAGCCATTCGGGGATTCATCCGATGCCGCCTTTTGTGGCTGAGTACGGGATTGCCCTGATCAGCGTCCGTCGCGGAGCCGATCGCCGAGGAAGTTGTCGAGTTCGGGGATCTGGTAGATTTTGGCGATTGTTTTTTCCACGTCATAGGGCACTCGGTGAAATTCGACGTTATCGCCGTTGACGGTGACGTAGGAGGACCTTGGGTCATTATTGCGGGGCTGACCGACGGAGCCGACATTGATCATGACTTTTCCGGCGCCGAGTCGGTATTTGAAGCCGATTTGTTCGGGTTCGAGGAAGTCGAGAGTATCGGTGAAGACGCCGGGGATATGGGTGTGACCCTGGAAGCAGGTTTTTTCGATGAGGGCGAAGATTTTCTCCATCTTCACCTGATTGTAGATGTCATCGGGGAAGACGTATTCGTTGAGTGGATTGCGGGCGGAGCCGTGGACGTAGAGAGTTTTGGAGTCTTCGTCACGGTAGCGGCGATTAAGTTCGCCGAGGAAGTCCCAGCGTCGTTCGGCACGGGGGCCGGGCGAGCGTTCGAGGACGGAGCGGGTCCAGAAGATGGACCTTTCTGCGGCGGCGTTGAAGCCAACGGGGTCGAAGAGTGCGGCCTGGTCGTGGTTGCCGAGCAGGCACATTTGGAGGTCCATGACGAGGTCGATGCATTCGGCCGGATTGGGGCCATAGCCAACGACATCGCCGAGGCAGTAGATTTCTGTGATGCCCTTACCGCGAATATCGGCGAGGACCGCCTGGAGCGCTTCGAGGTTTCCGTGGATGTCGCTGATCAACGCTCTCAATGGAGTATCCCCGGCGAGTGGTACCGCGTCTTAAGTGGTCACAGAGGGCAGAATTTGCAGAAAAAAAGTCTACGCTGCGGGAGGAATTGGAACAAGTGCCAGCGGGGGCGGATGAGGACTTCGGGGGTCCATTTCCGTTTTGGCAGGCCGAATTTGCGGAGGAATCCGCCAGTTTTATGCGGGGGGAGTGATGAATTCCGGTAAATTAGAAGGGTGTTCTGGCTGTGGAGGGCGGGCGCTGACGGCGAAAGGGCGGGCGCTGACAGCGAATCAGTGGCTTGAGGGCGAGTTTGGGGCTTGCGGCTATTGTGGTGGCTTCACCTCAGTGACTCGGATGCTGAACGGATGTTCGGCCACAATCGTTTGCCCGTTGTAGTTAATCTGGAGGCGAATTTTTGCGGGATGTTCACCGACGGAGGCATTTGGGGCTGCGGTGATATCGAATTTGGCTTCGCCCTGATTTTCCGGGAGTGAGGCATTGGGAATTTGCAGTCCGGCCACACCGGGTGGAAGTGTGGTTTGCACGGTGACAGGGCCTTTGAAGTCGAATTTTCGTCCAACTTTGACGACGACTTCTGTTTTAGTGCCCTGAGCGACGGTGGTGTTTGCGGGCATACCATCGAGGGTGAGTGGGTGTTCGGCGAGTTTGACGAGTACGGAGTTGGAGGGGAGTTCCACATTGAGTGCTCGGGGGTTGGACTCCTGTTGTTTTTGGTTGACGAACTGATCGGCCCTGGTTTTTTCCTGCTGGGCGGCCTGCTGGAACTGTTGAGCGGCGGTGAGGTCTGTTTGGGCTTTGGTGCGGGCGGTATCGGCTGTCGAGCGTTTTTCGGAGGCGAGTTTGAGTTTTTCTGCGGCCTCGGCGGCAGCCTTTTTGGTGTCGTCGTCAGCTTTTTGGGCGTTATCGCGGGCGATGAGTGCGTCAGCGGCCTGTTTTTTGAGTCCTTCATCGGCGGGGTTGGCGGCCGATTGCTGCTGTTTTTGTTTGAGAGTTGTTTCGGCCTGCTGGAGCGCAGTGGCAGCGGCGGTGGCCTTTTGGTCGGCCTGTTGTTTGGCAGTGCTGGCGGCAGTCTGGGCGGTAGTGGCTGCAGTGAGTTCGGTCTGCAGTTTCTGGTTTTCCTGGGTGAGCATCTGGACTTTTTGCTGGGCATCCATGAGCACTTTTGCGACGCGGGCCTGTCGCTGTTTTGCGCGGTCGACCATCTCCGGAAAGCGTTTGTACTGCAGTCCCTGGTTAAAGCCGGCGAGGTGCAATGAGTAGTTGCCTGGCACAGCGGTGCTGGTGAATCTGAGTTCAAACTCGCCTTTGGGGTTGCCGCCGATATTGACCTGCTGGGCGGTGGTGCCCGGGGGAACGTTCAGGGGGAAGCCGGTGATATTCCCTGCGGTTCCGTCGCTTCTGCGAACTTCCCAGGGAATCTTCACGACGCCACCGCGGGCGGTTTCGATGACTTGTCCGGGCGTTCCGATGGTGATGGTCTGCGGGGCCGTTTCGAACTCTGACACGCTGACGCGAAGGCCGGCAACGAGTCTGGCTCGGACGGAGGGGACGTTGTTACCGGGCTGAGTTGGCTGTGTGGGCTGGGAGGAAGCTCCGATCCGCACCTCGCGCTGGATTTCTGTACCGTTGAAGACGGCTTTGGCAGTGAGAGTCATGTCACTGGTTCCTTTGGCGGCGTCGGCTGCGGTCAGTACGAGTGTGCCGAAGTTATTTCCGGGCCCGATGATGCTTTCTTCCGCGGTGACTCCTTCCGGCAATCCGGTTGCGGTGACGCGGATTTCACCGTCGAAGCCGTCCTGACGCCAGATCAGCAGTCGAATGGCTTCGAGGCCATTGCGGCGGAGCAGCAGACCGCTGCTGGATTGTGCTGGAATGGCGGCGATGCGGAAGTCGGGCTGGGGCTTGCGAATGGCCAGCCGATACGTCAGCCTTGGGTCTGACCGGACGGCAGTGAGAGCATCTCTCAGGAGAATTCTGTAGGTTCCGTCAGCGGGTGCCTTAAACAGCACGGAGGGGTCGCTGGTACGTTCATCGAACTCGTGCCGGCCTGAGCGAGCGTTATTGTTGACCACCGGGAGGTCATCGACAGTCAGGACATCCGTGATTTTCTGTTGCCCTTTGTCGTCGGTGGTGACCTGCTGGATGAAGAGTGAGGGGTCGGTGAGCAGTCCAAGTCTTTGCGAGATAACTTCGATGGACCAGACGTCATCTTTTGCGGCTGTGAATTCGTACCAATCGACATCGCGCTGAGGAAAGAACTGGCCCATCACTTCGCAGGGGGGGGTGAGCTTCTGAGCGTTGTCGGCGCGTTCGTTTGGCTGTTCGGTGACGGGTGGGGCGGTGGCGATAGTGACCAGTGCGGGGTTACCGAGAGTGTCGCCGGGCAGCTGGTATTCGAAGCCATCAAGGCCAGCCTGATGCGGCTCGATCAGTGTGCTGAATCGCAGTTTTCCGAGAGCGTCACCAGGGATGGCGATGTTGACCGGAAGTTGTTGCAGTGGCAGCCCGTCGATCACGTAAGGACTGGGCTGACCTCCGGGAAGATTGCGTCCGTAGATGACATACGGAGCATTTGATCCGGGAAGGCCGGCTGGCGGGAATATAAAATCGATCTGTGGGCCTGCGGCAACGAGGATGCGGTAAGCGAAGCCGGGTCCCTGCGCGTAGACGATATCGTGAACTTTGAGAAACACTTCGCCATCGGCCTGAGCGGTGGTTTCGGCGACGGCTTCGCCGCAGGGACCGTACTGTGATTCCCCGAGCACTGTGCCGTCCGGGCGAAAGAGTGTCATCACGGGGGACATGCGAGAGTCCATGCGGCGGCAGGAAGCGATCGCGACGATTCGCTGGCCCGCTTTCACAGCGAAGCGATACCAATCGACGTCGGCCTGGCCGACGGACTGTCCGTGCAGGATTGCGGGGAGAGCGGCTTCGGTGGCTGCGTTTGTTCGCTTGCCCTCCTGTTCAAGCCATTGCGGCACATCGCCACCTCCGTTCGGTTCGATTTCAAGAACCTGGGCCACAGTACTGATCAGAAATCGGCGGGTATTTGAAAATCCGAATCGGCCCTGGCATCGAACGTCATATTCACCTGGCGGCACGTTGCCGGCGACGGAGACGCTGAAGACGTTCTCGACAGGTTGCGGGCCTTCATCGAAGGGAGTCGGTTCTGCCATTTTTCGAGTGGCAGTGATGCCTGCGTGGCTGAACTGCAGGGTGGCGACATCATCAAGGTCACCGCCGATCAGTGTGACTTCGAGAGTCTGCCCGGGAGCGGCGCCGGAGGGATGAACAGCGTCGAGTCGGGTGGCTGGGAGCTGGGCGGAAGCGGCCGACATTATCAGCAGAGCAGCCAGCACTGCCGTTCCGGCGCGCAGTTGTCTGCAAAAGGAATTGATCCGAAATCGGTAGAACGTTGTTTTAGCAGTCATGGTCAAACCCTCACCGAACCCTCAGGCCGTGGAATTCGTCGAAAGCGGCTGAATCCTGGACAGAAATCGGTAGAAATGCAAACTTAACCGGGGGAATCGGTCTGGAGCGGTTGTGAACAGCTGCTGTTTTGGCGGTGTGTGTCGGGTGTGATTCTGAGCAGTACGGCTTCGAGCCAGGTGGCGAAGGCGGCTTCGATTCGACTGGCGGTGTCGGTGACTTCGGAGTGGCTCAGCGTTTGATTCTGCAGTCCGGCGGCCACGTTGGTGATGCAGGAGATACCGAGGACCTGCATGCCGAGTGCTGCGGCCTTCAGGGCTTCCGGCACGGTGCTCATACCGACCGCATCGGCCCCGAGAGTGCGGAGCATGCGGACTTCTGCGGGGGTTTCGTAGGCTGGCCCTGGCATCATGGCGTAAGTGCCGGAATGCACGCGCAGATTGGCTGGGGTGGAGATGGCTGTATTCAGGAGCGAGGGAGTCCAGGGGCAGCGTGTTGAGTTTTTGAGGGGCGGCAGTCTGGTGCAGGCGACGCTGAGGATGGCGGGCATTCGCAGGTGGTCGCGAATGAGCATTAAATCACCGGGGCGGAAGTTTGGGTGAATGCCACCGGCTGCGTTGGTGAGTATCAGTGTTTCGCAGCCAAGTCCTTTGAACAGGCTGACGGTGGCGGTCACGGCATGGACAGAGTGTCCCTCGTAAGCATGAATCCGGCCCTGCTGGAAGAGCACGGGTGTGCCCTTGACGAATCCGGCTGCAATTTGTCCGCGATGGCCGGCAACGTGCGAAGGTGCAAGTCCCGGGATGTCGGAGGTATTCACGGCGGCCAGATGCTGGCGTGAGTTTTGCGAGGAGGGGGATTCATTCAGCAGGCGTTCAGCGGCACCTCCGAGTCCCGAGCCGAGGACAATGGCGACAGCCGGCCGCCAATGCTGAGGCAGGCCGGTAAGCCGCCGAAACGACTCGACCATCTCCTGAGTCGGATCGGTCCCGGTGGTGACCGCATCGCGGGTGGCGATGTTGGGGTCAGGGGCAGCGGACATCAGACGGGGGCCTGCTGACGGACCCAGCCGGCTTTTTCAAACAACGGGACGTAGGCGCCGGGAATCCAGAGCCTGTCTTCCGGAAGGGGGACAGAGGGATAATTGAGGGGATGGATGAGTTCGTCGGAGTCGGAGTTGAGATCGATCAGAAACCGGGCGGCTGGGTTGCGTCGGGCGAGGTTACGGAGTTCAAAGGGTTCAAGCAGGAGCGGTCGCATGGCGTCAAAGATGCCGAGGTGTTCGCTGCGTGCTTTGCGGACAGCGGCGCGGGCGCGTGTGAGTTCGCTGTCGGCTTCGGCCATATTGCGAGCGGCTCGGGGAGGAATCACGGCTTCTTCGACCGTTTCAGGGCGTTCCCAGGGATTCACGTTGGGCCAGATAAAGTAGGGGAAAGCGCGGCCGCGTTCGAGGAGTCGCAGGTTGTAGGTGGGTGGTCTGGGAGTTGGCTGGTTGGGGCCTGGCTGATTGCGGTTGAGCATACAGAGCAGTCTTCCGTAGCCATCCATAATTTCAAAACCGAAGTTCATGTAGAAGCGAAACGAGGTGGGATCCTGCTGCATGACCTGCATGTCCCGTTCGACCTGGCGACGGAATTCCTCACGTGAGGCGACTGCGTGTTCGTAGTGCGAGGCGGCGGCATCTGGTCCGGTGCGGGCAGTCAGCCAGGCGCGGAGTCGATCGGGGATGGGGGCTGAGAGTGGCCCGAAGCGGTCGGCAAATGGGCTGGCTAAAAACTCTGCCCAGCGGGGGGCATTCAGTTCTGCAAAGCCGGGTCTGGCGTCGGTTCCGGGTGTGACGGGGAGCGAAAAGCTGATTTCCGGTGTATCGATGCCCAGCAGTCTGAGTCCAAGGTTTCCGTCAAGTTGCACGTTGACGGTGTCCCCGTCGTGCACCAGTTGTGCCGGGGTGCCTGGTCCGTCTTTCGCTTCGCCGCAGCGGGCGAATCCGGTTGTTCGATGCCGTTCGCTGTCTGTCTGAATCGCTTTTTTGGCCATCTGTAAATACCTCGGGAGTGAGACATGGAACTCAAAAGCGTGGAATCGCGGGGCTTCAGTGACCGGCCGAAGGTTTGGCCTGACGGCTGGACGAGAGCGCTGGGAAGTCCACAAGCACCTTGAGGGCGCCGTCAATACGGTCACGAAACACGTCGAAGGCCTGCTGGAGCCGATTGAGAGGAAATCGATGTGTGATCAGTGGAGCGAGATTGACTCGACCTTCCGCGATCCACTGCATGGCGAGGGGAAACGTACGTTCAAAGTCCGGGTGCAGGCTGGTGATAATCTGAGCATTTTTCCAGAGAGCTGCGCGGAGGCTGATGCCATCGACGGAATGTGGCAGGACCCCAAAGATCAGAATTCGTCCCTCGGGCCGCACCAGTTCGATTGCATCGTTCACGGCGTGGGCCCGATGACCGACCGCTTCAATGACAACTTCAGGGAGGCCACCGTCAAGGAGTTCCCGCACTGCCTGCACCGCATCGCGACCTGAGGCAGCGATTGTGTGGGTTGCACCGAGGTTTCGACTGTGCTGCAGCCGCAGGGGAAGCGGATCGATGCCGATGATTCTTCGTGCTCCGAGATTTCGCAGTCCGGCATTGAACATCTGGCCGACAGGCCCCTGCCCCAGCACGACCACATCGCGATCGATCATATTCGGGAGTTTTTTGAGGGCGTGAACGACTGTCCCGAAGGGCTGCGCGAGCATCGCAAATTCGTCGGCCAGTCCCGGGATCAGCTGGACAACGCGGTCTGCCGGCAGCGCGTATCGCTCGAAGAGTCCACGCTGACCGAGCGGTACCGCAAGCACTCGCTCACCGGCGTTCCAGCGACTGCTGGTGGAATTGATCACCGTGCCGACCATTTCGTGCAGCGACATGCCGACGGGCTGGGGATAGGAAATTGAGTGGCCCTCGAAATCGCCGTCGAAAAATGGCAGATCTGAGCCGCAGAGGCAGGTAACCTCGGGCTGGAAGAGAATCTGTTCCGGGGGCAGCGCAGGATCCGGAAAGGTGGGTTCCGGTATCTCCACCAGCTCCACTCGCCGAGGCGTTGGAAAGCAGCCAGCCAGCATGCAGGAGTATTCCTTGGGTTTGGGTGCGGACCTGCGCAGTTGGCGTCCGGAGGGAACGCCATGGATGCACGGAGCGGGTCTGAGTGGGGGATTGAACGGAGTTTGGGTGGCGATTTCAATCTACCGCAGCGTCTCGGGCGGAGATTGTGCGGACGTCAGAATGATTACATCCGGGAGATTTCATCAGATTTCTCCAGATCCCGTCAACGTTCTGTTTCTTCGGGTATCTGTTGTGGAGCGGCAGAAACTGCTTTCAGGCTTCGTTCCGTGGCAGAAATTGCCGAATCCATTGAGACGGGGCTGATTCCCGAATCAAATCAGGGTAGCTGAGAGGAAGACGACGCGATGATGGAGACTCAGTGTCAGGGAGTTCATCAGGAACGGTCACGCTCCCTCAGGCTGCTTGCAGGAATGATGTTTCTGCTGCCGCTGATGGCGTACTCTCTCTCCCGGCTGGAGCTGAAAAACGATGTTGCCGGCTGGCTGCCACAGGACGATGAACAGTCCCGGCTGTTGAAGTGGCATCAGGAACTGTTTCCAGATGAGGATCGAATTCTGGTTTCGTGGGAGGGGTGTTCAGTCACGGACCCTCGGATCGATGAGTTTTCGGTGAAGTTGGCGGGATCTCTGGCGACTGGCGAGCGCGAAGGCGGCTCGCCGCTCGTCGAATCGGTGACTCGTCCGGCGGATTTGCTGCGGCGCATGCGGGACCAGAAGGTGCCACTTGAGGAGGCTCTGCGTCGCACGTCAGGGCTGCTCACGGAAAACGGTCCGGTATGTCTGCGTCTGAATGCAACGGCGCAGCCATTTTCGCAGAGTGTTGCCGATGCTGCCGTGGAACTTGGGCGGCGAGATTTCGGGATAGCGGTGCGTCATGTCAGTCAGGTGCTCCCCGAGCCGACATCAGCGCGGCTGGTTAAAGATGATGTGGCGGCATGGAGTCTTTTCGATGATCTGACTGCCTGGGTGGCAGGCCAGCCGAAAGCTGATCTGCAGCTCTCGTGGGATGGAATGCATCGCGAGGTCGAGGCGAATGCAGCCTTCATCGCTGCCTTGCGAGAGTTGAAGGTGGACGGTTTGGGCGATACTCCCGTTGTGGCCGAGCTTTGGCAGGTTCCAGGAGCATCGGCTGGGGTTTCGGTGCTGCTGAGCGACGCTGGGTCGCTGGATCACGAAGCGGCGATTGACGTGGTTGAGCGGGTGGCGGAGGAGATTGGCGTCAGTCCGGATTCACTGTGGCTGGGTGGCCGCAGCGTGACAGCATCCGAGCTGAACGACGGTGTTGTTTCTGCAGCGTGGAACTCTGAAGCGCCGCTTTGGAATCTCTGGCTGAGATCTCCAATCCTCGTTTCTGCCTGTGTGGGTTTTGCCTGTTCGTGGCTGATGCTGCGCAGTTTTCGACTGTGTCTGATGGTGCAATTGACGGCAGTGCTGACGTCAATGGCCACCACGGCCCTGGTGGTACCGTTTGGTGGTTCGATGAACATGGTGCTTGCAGTGATGCCAACGCTGTTGTTCGTCATTACCATTTCCGGTGCTGTGCACCTCTGTAATTACTGGCGTCAATCGCCGCACGGGAATCCTTCGGTGGCGATTTCGGAGTCCGTCCGTCTGGCATGGCTGCCCTGTGTATTATCGGCAGGTACGACCGCGATTGGGCTGGGGTCGCTGGTGACAAGTACCTTGATTCCGGTTCGTGAGTTTGGTCTGTTCGCTGCTGTGGGATGTCTGCTGTCGCTCGCTGCCGTGCTGTATTTGCTGCCAGCGATGATGCGACTCTGGCCGGATACCCGTCAGCAGTTGATTCAGCAGGATTCCGTTGTCTGGGCTCGTTATGGGCGGACGCTTTCTGACTGGCGCCGGGCGAACTTTGGGCTGACTGCTGTTTTGACAGGGCTTGCCCTCGTGGGGCTTCGAAGCTTCCAAACGGAAACTCGGGCGATTTGCAGTTTTCCGAAAACTTCGGATCTGGTTCAGGACTATCAGCGGCTGGAGAATAATCTGGCTGGAATTGTCCCGGTGGATGCGATCGTCCGGTTCAGCAAGGCTCAGCAGGAGACAATGTCTTTCGATCAGCGAGCCAGAGTCGTGCTGCAGTTGCAGAACCGACTGCGGCAGCATCCGCAGATCAGCGGAGCATTGTCTCTGGCTTCTTTTCTGTGCGCGGATTCTGAGATTTCCGTAAAGGAAGGTGGCGATTCGAGGCGGTCTGATACCCGCAGGCCGGGGGGGCGTGTGCGGGGTGAGTTGATGGAGGATCGACTTCGGGCAGCCATCACCGATCCGCGTAAGAAGCCATCTCTGATCGCTTCATTGCTGGCGGTTCCCGCAGAAACCGCGTCGATGGATCCTGCAGGGCAGCACCTGCTGCACAAGGCAGGCGATGAAATCTGGCGGATTGGTTGTCAGGCGTGTCTGTTGTCTGAAAGTGATTACAGGCAGCTGACGCAGGAGCTCACTGCCATCACATGCAGTGAACTGTCGGGGCTGGCAGAAAATGCGCCTGGCTGTACTGTAACGGGACTGGTTCCGATTTTTCTGAGAACTCAGCAGGCGCTTCTGGAGAGTCTGATTCGCAGCTTCGCTGTGGCCTTTGTGCTGATCTGTGGAGTGATGTCGCTGCAGCTTCGAAGCATTCTGGCCGGTCTGATCGCCATGCTTCCAAATGTCCTGCCGGTGCTGTTCATATTCGGGCTGATCAGTGGTTGCGGTATTCGGGTTGATGTGGGAACAATGATTACTGCATCCGTCGCGATGGGAATTGCGGTGGACGGCACTCTGCATGTACTGGAGGCGTTCCGCGAGGGTCTGCGGCAAAATCTGGACCGGCGATCAGCTGCCGAGCAGGCTCTGGGACGCTGCGGTCCGGCGCTGTGGCAGAGTTCGGCTGTGATTGCTCTCGGAATGCTGGCGCTGATGCCCGTTGAGCTGCTGCTGATCAGTCGCTTTGGCTGGATCATGGCCGCACTGGTGGCCGCTGCGTTATGGGGGGATGCGGTACTGCTTCCGGCATTGCTGGCAGGACCACTGGGAGCGGTTCTGGAGTCAGCCGCCGGCCGGAAAACTGAAACATCTGTGAAGCTTACAGCGGTGACCGAGGCACAGGACACCGTGGATGGTGATCCGGCGACTGCGCAGGTGTTTGAAATCGCGGACCTGCCTGGTGGCGAGTCTGAGGTGCAGGTGCAGTCGATGTCAACTTTGCGGGGACCGCATTTCTCGCTGCGGGCCGGAACACCTCTGCTGGATTTAACTGACGGGGAAGAGCGGCAAAAGAGCGGAGTGTGGCCTCACAAAACCTGACTCTTCAGCGGGCATCGGGTTTTGCCGGGAGGAGTTCTGAAAGGCCTTTGGGGAGACGATACAGAGCGTCAATTTCGGCCGCGGACAGGGCGCGATCGTGGATGGAGAGTTCGTCAAAGTCGCCCGAGTAGGCGATTCCCAGCATGATGGCGGATTTTTCGGGCTTCCATGAAAATGTCATTGGGCGTTTGAGTTGCCCCATGGAACGACCATTGAGGTAAAGTTCTGCCTGCCCAACGGCGTCTCCGCTGTTGAGGCCGGAAAATGTCCATGCCACGTGCGTCCATTTGGCTCGCTGGAACGGGGGACGTGGCACGGGAACCATGGGGCGGTCCGTGGCTGCGATCTGTTCCCATGGCGTGTCCTGCGGATTCCATGACTTGTAGTCCGGGAATACTCCAAGCCGAAACACGCGAGGCAGGTCTTTGTCAAAATCTACGAAGAAAGCTGCGTTGTTCCACTCTTTGTCAGTGATCTGCAGCGGGTCGCAGTAACCGGGCTTCAGGTCCTCGTCGGGGTTCAGTCGCAGCCACATTGATACGGTGCCGGACCAGTTCTGTTCGCGATAACCTGTGTTTGTGCCGCGGAACATTGTTACCTGTGTGGCAGAACCATCGGCAAATCGCAGGGCATCACCATGGCGACCCTCGCCTGGAATAATCTGGACGTCCTTTCGCAGATTGCCGTCAGTGATCACTTCGCGTTTGAGGTTTTCGGCTGTGCAGAGCGTTCGGTCGGCGCCAAGAGTGGCATCGAAACCGCCGTCGAAGGGGGCGAGGAATATAAGTCCCTTCGTGAGGTCGTCTGCGGCGACAGTGGAGTAGAGGCAGGAAAGAATGACAGACAAAAGTCCGGCGGCCTGAGTGTAGTGCTTCACGACTTTTCCTTCGCAAACCAGGCGTAACGCACGCAGAGCGGGTTGGTTGACCGACGAAATGGTATGACACGGGGAACGTCAGGGGTTGTAGCAGATGATGGCGTGATTTGAAACCACGTCAGATCGATGGCTCGGTGCCTGAGGCTGGCGCGTAAAAAAACCTCCGGTTCGCGGGAACTCGGAGGCTTTTACAAGGGCAGCAAGGTCTCTCAGGCGCTTGCGGCCGGCAATTCGGTTCTCAGGCGAACTGCTCGTCTCTCGAAGGATCGCGGTGCTCTCAGGACCGCGGAGCCAACCTGAGGATCTCATTTTCAGGTTGGTCTCTCTCTGTCACGTTCCCCTGATGCACAAAGCGTGCCAATCTCTTTGAGGGGTTGCCTGCAGCTGTTCTTTTTAGCGCGTAAGTTACTATTTTGCTGGACTTTGCGTTGCCAGTCCGTGCTGCCTTGAGGACCGGAGGAATTTCAGCGATTCGTGGCCGTTGATACGTTTTGCAAAAATTACAACGCTCCGGGGTTGTAATTTTTTCAAAGGACGTGGATTGAACGGCCGTTTCTTCAGAAGACTTCCGCCGGATCCGCAGTGCGAATCCTCCGCATTGCCATCAGGGCACTCAGGCAGCACATCAGCACGGTCAGGCAGAAAACCAGTACCGCTCGGAATACAGTCATTTCAAACTGCATTTGAATCGCGTTGGTGGCTACTCGATACAGCAGGATTGCCAGCACAAAACCCGGAAAATAGCCTAATCCGGACAGCAGCATTGCCTGGTGGAAAACGACTTGCAGCAGGTATCCGTCGGAAAACCCCATGGCTTTGAGCGTGGCGTACTGCGGAAGGTGATTGGTGACTTCCGTGTAAAGAATCTGATAGACCACGACAAAGCCCACAAAGAATCCGACGGCTGCCCCCATGCCAAAGATGAAATCGATCGGAGCGTTTTCGCGAATGAAGGCAATCTCCCCGTTTACCAGTTCTTCATGAGTCATGACTTTGGCTTCGTTGCCTGCAAGCTTCTGCAGTCGGTGGCGGACGTGTTCCACATCCGTTCCGGGACGCAGTCGAATCAGGCCCACGTCGGCGGCGCCAGGCTGGCGATCGGGAAACAGCCGCAGGAAATTCGCCGGGGACATGTAGAGGTTGCCGTCCGTGTTGATGGAAATTCCTACGTTGATGGCCCCGATGATCCGTACTTTTCTGAGGTTCACTTCCACGTCCAGCATTCCCTGCTGTCGCAGAAAGCCAAGGACGGGGCCGTAGTTCTTCCGGCTGAGGCCATCAAACAGCACTCGGTCCTGCTCATGAAGTGCACTGGTGAAGGCCTCCAGTCCGGGCAGCTCCATCATCGGGTCCTGCGGATCAATGCCGTAAAGGCTGACTGGAAATTCAAGGTGATCCCAGGGGTTTCGGAACCTGCCCTGGGCCATGTACATCTCGGTTACTTTTTCGATTTCCGGCAGAGCACCCGCGCGGTAGAGCAGCACTCGGGGAAAGGTGGCGGATGCAAAGATTGTTTTCGTTCTGGGGCTGACGAGCACAAGATCTGCCGTGAACCGCCGGGCGATGGCAACGCTGTTATCCATTGCCCCTTCACGGATACCCAGTTGCACCAGCATCAGCATGACGGCAACAACGACACCCGCGCAGGCCACCACCAGCTTGACTCGCTGATGGGTCAGCTGTGCCCATGCAATTAGAAAGCTGGAAGCGGGCATGGCGAATTTCATCCAATCTCGTGTCGGTGCTTCGGCAGCATATTCAGGTTGGAGGTAGTCCGTCAAATGAGGGAGCTGCTGAATCAAAAGTCGGGCGCCCCGCCACTTCTCAGGGCGCCCTGCAATCGGGACGCCTGTATCTGAGAAACAAGTGTTCTTGCCGCTACAGGTGTTGTCACCGTTGGAATCGGCGTTGAATGTCTGCATGGAGAGCGGTGAATGACTGAGTTTTTGTTTACGTCGTCCTGCACGGGTGATTGGCGCACGATTTGCTTTTTGCTCTTCCGTCGCGGTTAAGGAGGCGACAGCGAATAACCACCCCAACTTGGATGTTTCGTTTTTACCCGGTCCGGTGCAACAATGTTTCAAACTGCTGTGTGTACGTTTCTGCATGAAGAGGACGGTTTCATCATCTCCTCAGAACTGTTGCTGCTGGGAACGATTGCGGTGGTGGGGCTGCTTGTCGGACTGGTCAGTATCCGCGACAGTGTCCTGCTGGAATTTGACGACTTTTCTAAGGCCGTTGGTCTTCTCGATCAGTCGCTGAGTTACGCGGGCGTGACTGATGGTGCAGCGACAACCGAAGGTGGGTTGTTTCAGGATTCTGTTGACGAGGGTGACCAGGACAAGATTATTGTGGACGATCCTACCGGGTTGATCTCCGATGGTGAAACGTAGCGGTTGTTGGTTTTGATTCACGCCTCAGGACCTCTTTCAGCCTTGAAAAATTTCACTTCCACAACTCGCTCACTGGACAGCGGGTTGTCAATCGTACATTCTTCACTGCGTCTCAATCCGGGGTGTCCGCGACATTCTGTTGTGAAGTGTTGCCTTGCACGCCTGGAACCACAGGAGGATCTGCAGTGCAGAGCAAGGCTGGCGTACTCTTTCTCGCCTCGGTGCTTTCTGTCTCAATGATGAACGGAGTATGCGTGCAGGGAGCACCCCAAACGGGCGCGAAGCGCGCGATGAGCGTCGAGGATCTGCTGGCGTTTCGTCGCGTCGGCTCTCCGGCAATCGATCCGTCCGGACGCTGGGTGGTGTACCCTGTCACAGAGATCACGGATTCTCTGGGCAATAAGTCGGTGACCCGCCTATGGGTCGTCCCAGCGGATCTCAGCAGTCCCTCGAGGCAACTGACAAATCCGTCAGGCCGCGATGCCAATCCACGCTGGTCCCCTGACGGACGCTGGATTCTGTTTGAGTCAAATCGGTCTGGAAGTGGCCAACTGTGGGTCATCAGTTCGCTTGGTGGGGAGGCTCGGCAGCTGACAAGTATCAGCACCGGAGCATCTGCGGGAATTTGGTCTCCCGATGGTCGGCATATCGCCTTTGTCTCTGCAGTTGCCCCTGAATTTTCGGCACTCCCTTTCGCCGAAAGTGACGCAAAAAACAGAGCGCTGGCCGACCAGCAGGAGTCCTCCCCGGTCAGAGCAAGGGTACATCGGCGGCTATTTTACCGGCACTGGGACAGTTATGTTGAAGACAAACGCCAGCACTTGTTCGTCATCGATGTCGAAGCAGCCTCCGAATGGGAAATCAAAGCCGGGTCGCCACGTGACGTGACACCCGGTGATCGGGACGCCTATCCGACATCAAGCACTTTTTCTGCGACGCCTGATTTCTGCTTCACTCCTGACAGTTCCCACCTGATCTTCACCGCTGTGCCGGCTGCAGATGAAGCGTGGAGCACCAACTACGACGTGTGTCGAGTTCCGATTTCTGGTGGCAGCACCGAATGGCAGACGCTTACCGAAGCCAATACTGCGGCTGATGGGCTGCCGGTTTTTTCGCCTTCCGGTCGGAAGTTTGCATGGCGCAGCCAGCGAAGGCCAGGCTACGAGGCGGACAAGTGGGAGATCATGCTGGCCGACTGTCAGCCTGACGGCACCCTCACCAGTCCCCCACGTTCGCTCACTGAAAAAATCGACCTGTCCTTCGACGAGATTGTCTGGCGGGACGACCAGCGACTGCTGACGACTGCCGAGTTTCGTGGAGAAAAGCCAGTGTTCGGTCTTTCGACAGAAAAGCCGAACGTGGCAGAGAAGGCTCAGGGAGCTGGTACGTTTTCAAGTCTGGCAGTCTCTGCTGACGGTGCTGTGCTGGTCTGTAATCGCAGCCGAATGACTGCCCCCCCAGAGGTGTTTGCTGCATTGCTGGAGCCGGAGATACTCCGCACGCGTCTGCCCGGGCTTGATCTTTCCAAAGCCAATGCGGAATTGCTGTCCCAGCTTGATCTCCCTGAAGCCTCTTCCGTCGAGGTCCCGGGGGCAGATGGAGATCCGATGCAGATGTGGATCCTGCAACCGCCGGGATTCGACAAATCCCGTCGCTGGCCGCTCGCGTTTCTTGTCCACGGGGGTCCTCAGGGGGCGTGGTCGGACGGCTGGAGCTTTCGCTGGAATCCTCAGATCTGGGCCGCGCAGGGCTACGTGGTGGCTGCTCCCAATCCTCGTGGCAGCACTGGTTTCGGGCAGAAGTACACCGATCAGATCAGTGGTGACTGGGGCGGAAGATGCTATGTGGACCTGATGGCGGGTCTTGCATTTCTTGAGCAGCAGGACTACGTCGATACTCAGCGGATGTTTTCCGCAGGAGCCTCCTTTGGTGGCTACATGATGAATTGGTTTCAGGGGCACACCACGAAGTTCAGAACCCTCGTAACGCATTGTGGCGTCTACAACTTTGAAAGTATGTACGCCACGACGGAAGAACTCTGGTTCGATGAGTACGAGCATGGTGGCCCGCCGTGGGGCCCGAACCGCGATTCCTACGAAAAACATTCTCCGCATCGTTTTGCCGCCAACTTCCGGACACCGATGCTGATTATCCACAACGACCTCGATTTCCGCGTGCCTGTTTCCGAAGGGGACCAGCTTTTCACAACTCTGCAGCGTCTGAAAGTCCCCAGCAAGTACATCAACTTCCCCGACGAGGGACACTGGGTGCTGAAGCCTGCCAACAGCAGATTCTGGCACAACGAAATCTTCGCATGGCTCAGGGAGTACTGTCCTCCAGGGGCAAAATAGCCTGATCACTGCGTTTCACAGCACTCCCGCCTTCCCACTTCAACCGTGAATATCCTTCCATGACATCGATTGCCTCCCTCGAACAGCAAATCCAGCCAGGCCAGCCGGATTCTGTGCTGCGATCACTCGAAGCGATGCTGATGGGGCAGCGAGATTTTCACCGCCTTTTTGACGCGAGAATGCTTGTCATTCGACGTCGTATGGGTCTGAAAATCAGCCGTCCTGCTGCTCTTGCGGACGTTCCCAAAGAGCTTGAACCCGCTTTTCGGGCTGCCTGGACAGAGACGGCACGCGACATCGGTCAGATGTTTCTTGATCACGGGATGCTGGCCGACGCGTGGGCTTACTTCAGAACGATTCAAGAGCCGGAGCGGGTGCGGGAGGCGATTCAGTCCAAAGTTGCCGATTCAGCTCGCCTGTCCGATCAGGACCGCGACGAACTCCTGAACCTTGCCCTGTACGATGGTGCTCATGCTGTGGAAGGCATCAGGCTGCTCCTGAAGACGCATGGTACCTGCAACACGGTCACCGCGATGAGTCAGGTGATCTCGCAGATGTCGCCGGAGGAACGCAGGCAGGCGGCAGCCATTCTGGTACGCCACCTTTACACTGACCTGCAAAGCAGTGTTCGTCGAGACATCGAACGCCGGCAGCCACTGTTACGCCCCGAGATTCCTCTGAGAGAACTCATCGCCGGCCGAGAATTCCTCTTTGCGGAAGGCAACTATCACATTGATGTGTCGCACCTGCATTCGATCGTCGGCTTTGCTCGCAATCTGCACCGCAGCGACCCTGAACTCAAGTTGGCTACAGAGCTGGCAGCCTACGGTCAGCAGCTCAGTGAACACCTGCGTTACCCGGCCGATGTTCCTTTCGATGATTACTACACCGCCAGTATCTGCTTCCTGCAGACGCTTTCCGGAGACGACGAGCAGGGAGGCCTTGACTGGTTTTCTGCTCGATTGCAGCAGGAACCGGACGAGTCAGATCAGCGAATGATCGCGTTCGTGCTGATTGACCTGGCGAACCGTACAGGGCGGGCTGGTGACTTCCTTGAGAAGGTGTCTCCATGGTTGAGTCGAATGGAGGATCCGAATGGATTCTCGTTCACGGCCGCCTGCCTTGATGCCGGCCGTGCGGATCTTCTTGAGCAGGCAGCTCGCAGCAATGATGACGTTCTTGCGTTCGCCACAAGTCTTCTCGCCCGCTGCTGACTCTTAGCGATGAAAGTCTGCATTATCACAGCCGGTGGGGCCGGAATGTTCTGCGGATCCTGCATGCAGGATAACACGTTGGTGCGTGCTCTGCGAATGGCGGGTGCGGATGCAATGCTGCTGCCGACGTACACTCCAATTCGCGTCGATGAACAGAACGTGGCTGCGGACAGGGTGTTTCTTGGTGGAATTAACGTCTATCTCGATTCGCGGCTGCCCGGCTGGAAGCATCTGCCTCGATCACTGAAACGCTGGCTGGATGCGCCTTCCATCGTGCGGCTCCTTTCAGGATTTGGCAGCAGTACCCAGGCCGCGGACCTTGGACCACTGACGGTCGATATGCTGCTGGGCTCCAGCGGTCCATGCCGTGTCGAGATTCAGGAATTGGTGCAGTTCATCGGCGATGAGCTGCGACCTGACATTGTTGTCTTCAGCAATGCCCTGCTCTCCGGTGTTGTCCCCCAACTTCGCCGTCGCTGGAATGGGAAGCTGTTTTGCCTGCTTCAGGGGGACGATATCTTTCTGCAGGATTTGCGAGAACCGTGGAAAACCCAGTCGCTGCAGATCATTCGCCGGAACTGCGAAGTTTTCGATGGATTTCTGACTCACAGCAGCTATTACGCGGACTTTATATCGGGATACCTGTCGCTTGATCGAACTCGATTTTACGGTGTTCCGCTGGCAGTGGAGGATGTTCCGGCGGGGGTCGCTGTTTCCGAACAGCGAGGTGAGGGGTTCACGACGGTCGGATACTTCGCCCGCATTTGCCCTGAAAAAGGTGTGTTCAGGTTTCTCGACGCAGCGGCCTCCGTATTGAAGCAACGTGCTGACATGCGATTCTTAATCGCTGGATATCTTCCAGCGCAGCACAGAAGCCGTTTTCAGAGACAACTGGATCTTGTCTCGGGTGGCTCTGATGGACGAGTCGAATGGATCGGCAGTCCTCCGGACAGGCAGCAGAAATTTGACTTTCTTTCGCGGCTTGACTGGATGTGCGTACCTGCCGAGTACCGGGAGCCCAAAGGGCTTTACGTTCTGGAGGCTGCTCTGGCTGGTGTACCCAGCCTGCTTCCGGATCACGGGGCATTTCCTGAGCGTATCGCCGCCGCTGGCGGCGGGCGGCTCTTCACGAGTGACTCTCACACGGCACTTGAACAGTCGCTGCTGGACCTGCACCCACCCGGTGATGATGTTCGGCACACACTGCGAAAAAACTGTCTTCAAAAGCACGCACTACTGACTGCGGGTGCTGCGTTTTTAAAGACACTGAATGCTGTGATCAGCAACACGGCCATCAACGGCGAATGATTCGCACAGGCCCCCGACCTCTGTTCTCTGACTCCGGGCTCCCGACAAAAATCACTCGCCCCCATGTTGCAGGCCGATGCATGTCCACGACGCCCTGCGGGGACCAAACCCAGTTATCTTCGCGGGCTCCCGTCGGGGTACGATATTTGAGCCCGACAGTTTCCACGGGCCACTGCACGCGAGAGAAGTTCATTCTCCAGATGTCGCCCTCGGCGGGAATCTGCAGTGGAGCAACGGCCACGGAGGAGGCGACAGCATTCTCCGACTGCTCCTGTGTCAGCACTTCATAGCCGCGAATTTTTGACCCGTCTCGAACCGCTCGCCGAATGGGTTGAGAAGTCTCATGGAGAGACTGCAGCCCTGACCACGGAATTTCTATCTCTACCGACCAGCCTGCGTCAGCAGTGCGAGGATCGTTGAGACTGCCGTCGATATGCACGGCTGTCCGCAGTCCCTGTATTGACCAGCCGTCGTCGGCCTGACCTCCATCGCTGTAAGGCCGGGGCAGGCGAAGATCCCAAATGGTGTTCAGAGCGTTGACTTCCAGTTCCCCATAATTGAGGCCATCACCATCCGGGTCAATGAAGACTTCGAAGTCGTTGTCATGAAACACGACAGAGTCGCGCCCACGTATGGAGCCGCGAACGTCGGGCTCCTGCAGTTCTGCGGCAATATAGAGTGCGTGTGTATCCCACAGCATTTTCATTCGAGTCCGAAACATTGGCCGTGGTCGGGTGGGACTCTCAATGTCTACGAAGTCCTCGCTCCATGTCGCCAGATCCCATACTGCCTCTGTGATCCGACCGTCGATCTGCACCGTACCGCTGCGTGCGAACGTGGGTAGACGGACACAGTTGCAGGATCGAACGCTGGGCGCTGTCGGCACGGCAGTCTGAGGAGTTGGACTGGCAGTTGAGTTCTGTGGAACACTTGCCGACGTGTCCGTTTGAGGAGTCGGATTAACTGCTGAGTTCTCTGGAGCAGCAACTGGCGGCGTGTCATTTTGGGGGGCCGGATCGGCGGCGGTGCTCTCCGGTGCGGTAACTGGCTCGGCAGCTTGACCGGGGCTTTCCTGTGACCAGGCCGACCGAGCAATCAGGCTGAGCGAGAGGACGAAGAAAACCGGCCGCGGCAGGCGTCGAAATCCGTGGCGGGCGGAGGAGAAAGATTTGATTTCCGGCAAGTCGCTGAACATGTTTCATCCCAGTTGACCGTCATAATTCCCTTCGAATGCCTGCCGTGTCTCTGCGCACGTTCAGCCTATCGGCCCGAAAAACGGTACTGATCAGCGATTTCTGGCTGTTGTGATTTCTTCAACACAACCTCGCGGGGCCTCAACGGCGCCAATCATTTAATCGGTAAACCTGAGCTGAATCGGCACTTCGGGAATCCGGGAAGTTGTGATGATTGAAGATTTCGGAGACAGATTCCGAACACGCGGCTCAGCGTCAGGGTGTTCGTGGGGGAGTGGCGGGCACAGGATTTCGCAAATGTCCCGGAGAAAGCGTCCACCGGAAAACCGAGTTTCTGCCGGTGGCAGTGTTGATGCCGCTGTCTGGCAGCCTCGTTTTCTGACCTACCTGGATGCGGAGTGCGGACTGGCTGCAAATACTCTTGCAGCCTATCGCCGTGATCTCGATCGGTTTGTTTTGTGGAACAACGGTTCGAGGAGGGTGGGGGTTCAGGACGTTACGGTCGAGTTCCTGACACAGTTTCTGGGGTACCTTCAATCCCTGAATCTTTCCGCTCCCAGCATTGGTCGAAGTCTCGCTGCACTCCGGATGTTTTTCCGATATTTGATGCTTGAAGGGGTAATTACTGAAAGTGCTGCAGATCTTGTTAGTTCGCCGAAGCTTTGGGAGAGACTGCCGCGAGTGCTGAGTCCGGAGATGGTCGATGGTTTGCTGCAGGCGCCACAGCCTGCAGCAGATCGCTACGCGTCCCGCGACCGGGCATTGCTGGCGCTGTTGTACGCCACTGGTTGCCGCGTTTCTGAAATCGCCGGACTGCAGTTGTCTGATGTCAACCTGACCGACGGCTTTTGCCGTTGTACCGGTAAGGGGAATAAGCAGCGGCTGGTATCGCTGAATCCTGTTGCGATACGTGCGGTCGACGTTTGGATCAAGGGTGACCGTCAGCAGTTGATTCAAAAGTTTGGTCGCGACGAAGGTTGGCTGTTCCTCTCGCGCAGCGGCCGCAAAGTCGCGCGGGAGTCAATCTGGTCACTGATTCGCCGTTATGCCGCTCGAACCGGATGTGGCGACGTGAGCCCGCATACGCTCAGGCACAGCTTTGCCACGCATCTGCTGGCTGGAGGCGCAGATATCAGAGCACTTCAGGAGATGCTGGGACATGCAAGCATCCGCACGACCCAGGTTTACACGCATGTGGAGCACAGCCGTCTGAAGGCAATTCACCGCAAGTGTCATCCGCGGGGTTAGACTTCCCAGCCCACGCGATATTCCTTCGAAAGCAGACTGTTTGCGTTTGTGTGATTCAGAATTCGTCCGCTGGCGGGATCGTATTCGATGGGACTGCCGGCGCGATATGCGACGTTTCCAAGCAGGATGATCTCGGTGAATGGCCCTGCATAAGAGAAGGGGCTGCCGGTGCGAGTACCTGACCGGCAGGCTTCCAGCCACTGCCGATGGTGTCCGGGGGATTCTGCGAGGAACGGTGCTGGAGGTTTGAATGTTGCAAATTTCTGCTCTGGGAGCAGTTTTGGAAAGCCATCGTGGGCGATGGCGATACGACCTTCCGAACCGACAAACAGCGAACCATTCATTGGGAGTTCAGTGGCAATGTCCGGCGTTGGTTGGGCAGTTCCCTCATACCAGTGCAGTCGCACCGGGGGACGATCTGTCGTTCCCGCGAATTCGAAAGTCGTTTTCATGCCCACCGGACCGCTGTCTGCGTGTGGTGGCGGACCCTCTGACGTGACCTTGACTTTGCGGCCTGCGAGTTCCAGTCCCCAGAATGCCGGATCGGCGAGGTGGATTGCCATGTCGCCAATAGCCCCGCAGCCAAAGTCCCACCAGCCGCGCCAGCGGAACGGAGCGTAGGCAGGATTCCAGGGACGTTCAGTCGCCGGGCCGAGCCAGAGGTCCCACAACAAAGCCTTTGGGACGTTGGGGGAATCCGAGGGACGATCCAGTCCCTGAGGCCACCAGCGTCCGGGGCGATCGGTGACGACATGGACATCGGAAATTTCTCCGATGGCATTTGTGCGGAGGAGTTCCACAAGTCTGAGATATCCGGGATGTTCGTGGTTCTGTGTACCCATTTGGGTGACGAGTCTCTTTTCTGCTGCGAGGGTAGTGAGCAGCCGTGCTTCCGAAATCGTATGGGTCAGTGGTTTTTCGCAGTAGACATGGAGACCGCGGCGAAGAGCCCTTGCCGCTGCGGTGGCGTGGTGGTGATCCGGGGTTGAGATGACAACCGCATCAAGTGGGGTAAATTCAAGGAGTTGTCGGTAATCTGTGAAGGTTTTTGCGAGCGGAAATCGGCTGGCGGCGGCCGCGAGCCGGTCCAGATCCACATCGCAGAGGGCCACAATATTCTCGCTGGTCACAGCGTCAAGGTTTGAGCCGCCGCGGCCTCCGACCCCGATGACCCCGATGTTCAGACGACTGTTCGGGCTGACGGTCGAGCGGGGCATGACTGCGGATACAGAAGAATTCAGGAGCAGACCTGCTGTTGTCTGCAGGAGATTTCGACGGCTGGGACGCATGATGGCAGGGCTTTCATCGCGGGCAGGGTTCAGTTGCGAAATGCAGACGTAACAAAACGGAATGATTGTGCAAAAACGAGTCTGGGGCAACTCTGTCCTGTGATTCGGCGAGGTGACCTGGGTGTTGGAGGGCTTGAACGGTCTGTCTCCCAGGGCGCCCCTGTAGGAAACGGCTGTTCCGCATTCAGGGCGCTGTCAGAGTGTTCAGTGAGTAAATCTCTCTACCCGATAAAGACGATTCAGTCCGATTACCTGTGAAAAACTGAGCTTTTTTCGGGGTTTTCATGAAAAAGCCTCAGTTTTTGCCCTGACAGCGGGGTTTGGCACGGTTCCTGCAGAAGATGGGATGTTCAGTCAAGGCGCATGGTGCTGGCTCATGTACCTTTTCAAAATTTTGCCAGTAGTATCGTGTTAGGAGTGTGTCAATGAAGAACATGTTCACAGCTTTTGTTCGTAGCGAAGACGGCTTTCTGCTGTCATCCGAAGCCCTGCTGATCGGCACGATCGCAGTTCTCGGACTGCTGGTCGGTATCGTTTCTGTTCGCGACGCCGTCGTGCAGGAACTGGGTGACTTTGCTCAGGCAATCGGTCTGCTCAACCAGAGCTACACCTACGCTGGTGTTTCCGACCTCAGTGGTACGACCCAGGGCGGCGTGCTGGCTGACACTGTAGACCAGAGCGATGCAGTCACCGGCACCGACGCGAACGGCATCGTGGTTACCACCCCGGTTGCTGGTGGCGAAGCCTAATTGTGGTCTGACCGTTGCGTAGGGCAGCGGTTCTGTTGATATCAGAGCGAACGCTTTATGGCGTTCGCTCTTTTTTTTGTTCTGTACCAAGGCGCTTCGCAAATGATACAGGCGCCCCATTTTTCGGGCGCTCGATTTTTGGGTCAGGCACCGCTCAAGACAGACCTGACAGTTCACTGGTTTAGGAAACACCGTAAATCTCAGCTGATATCCAAAAATTTAATATGGTACCGCTGATTTTTCAGGATGATACACCCGTTGGGCGCAGAAGTTGCTCAAGGGGAAATAGCAAGCCAGTGGAACTGGCGCACTGGTAGCGTACGGATATTCGCCAGGTTATCGCTCAATAACGGAGTGCACGGATGAAGAGCGCATGGAAAAGATTTGTTGGCAGCGAAGATGGTTTTCTGCTGTCGTCGGAAGCCCTGTTGATTGCCACAATCGCAGTGCTGGGGCTTCTGGTCGGGCTCGTTGCAATTCGCGACGCAGTCGTCAATGAACTCGGGGACTTCAGTCAGGCAATTGGTCTGCTGAATCAGTCTTACAATTACCCCGGTGTCAGCGATCTGACCGCGACCACTTGGGGTGGCCTGCTGGCTGATACCCTCGACACCAACGACAGTCAGTCCGGGGTAGACGCAAACGGGATCAACGTCACCGTGCCTATCGCCAGCAGCGAACCTCAGCCATAGGCCCCGCTGGCGGTCCCGCAAACTACGATCTCGCGGATTGCCCTGCGTTTCTCGTGGCTTGAATCCAGGAGGAAAGACGCTGTCTTTCCTCCTTTTTTTGTTTCCGCAGTCTATGATCCGTCGAACAACTTTCCCGTGAGCAGATCATGCTCTGAGTTGTTGTCCAGCCACGGTTACGACTGCTTCCCATGTCTGCAGATCATCAGCCGGAGTCAATCAATTCTTCCGCGGACGCGGACTCCACCCACCCAGTGGTGTGGGCCGGCCTTGTTCTTGCCATACTGTCTCTGGCAGGCTATTTCGTGCTCCGCCAGATGCTGCTCCATCTTCCTGCCTCACGAAGCAGCATCGATGAACTTCGCACCAACGCACCGGCATTGACAAGACTGATGATTGTTGGAGCGTGTTCTGCGGTACTCAATGTCGTCGCCCTGGTACTCAGTCTGATTGGCTGCGTGATTCCTCAGGGTGGACGTGCTGCAGCGGTCTTTACCAGTTTGTTTTCCGCGGGCATGCTGCTGGTGCTGTTTTCTGTGGTCCTGGTGAGTCTGCTGGTTGGCTAGTCTCGATTTCCCACAACCACAGGTCTTCACTGTTTGCCGTCTTCCGCCTGTATCCGATAAAGGTGTTCATCGGTCCTGAGAAACATTGCACCGTCTGCAAAGGCTGGTGTGGCGAGCGTCCTTCCGGGTACTGTGTTGACCTGCACTTCGCGAAACTCTCTGGCGGCATCGATCCAGACAGCACGTCCGCCTTCATTCAGGAAAAGCACGCGGCCGTTTGCGAAAATTGGGGAAGCCGAATAGTTTCCTCCAAGCCGCTCCATCCAGTGCTGTTCCCCTGTCAGGGCATTGATGCAGGTGGCGATGCCGTCATCGGACACGCAGAAAAGGTCCTCTCTAATAAGCAGCGGCGAAGGAGTGCTGGGTGCGCCCCGTTTGCGGCGCCAGGCGATATGGCTTTCCGTCACATCGCCCCTGCCTCCCATACGCACTGCGAGAAGTTCGGGGTTGTCGTAATCGTGGTTGTAGATTACGAGGCCGTGGGCAACGACAGGCTGCGGAACAACGGACCAGCCCGGAGCAAGTACTTTCCAGATTTCTTCCCCGGTTTCCAGGTCGTAAGCAGCAAAGTGATCGGGCCCTGGAGCCATGACCAGCGTTCCTTCGGGGGTTTCTGCGATGGCAGGTGTGACGAAGGAGTGGCTGATACGTGCCTTGACGGACCTGGGCTGTTTCCAGAGCATTTTTCCTGTTTCCGCATCAACGGCGGCAACAAACGGGTTGACACTGCCGTCGCAGACGACTGCGAGTCGACCTTTGTGCAGTACGGGAGTGCCGCCACTGCCATGGAGTGGGGGATAGTTGAGTTCCGTGTTCAGCCAAATCAGGTCTCCGTTTTCCGCTTGAAGTTTGGCCATTCCAAGGGCGCCGAAATGAACATACACGAACCCGTCATCAACAATCGGCGTGGGGCTGGCGTGGCTGTTTTTTGCGTGGATGGCGGGCACTTCGGGGATCGCGCGTACCTCCTGGTTCCAGACAACACGACCGGTGGCTGCGTCGATCGCCAGCGCCTGGATGGAGATTCCTGGACCTTGAGGCACTGCAGTGGTGAGGTAAATGCGGCCGGAAACGACCGTGGGAGAAGACCAACCGAGGCCAGGAATCGGCGTTTTCCACCTGACGTTTTCGGTATCGGACCATCTGAGCGGAACTGATTGTTCGGTGACGTGCCCGTCAGCCCCAGGGCCACGGAATTTCGGCCAGTCGGCTGGGGCAAGGGCGACGAGCAGAGTCAGGAGAAGTGACATTGGGAATCTCTTTTTGGTCGTGAATTAGTCGAGTGTGTGGATCAGCAGTCCGCTGCGGAGTTTGGGTTCGAACCAAGTGCTTTTGGGAGGCATGATTTCGCCCGCATCGGAGACAGCCATGAGTTGGTCGAGCGTTGTGGGGAACATGGAGATTGCAAGAGCCCAGTCGCCGGAGATGCAGAGGCGTTCCAGTTCCGATGTCCCTCGAATCCCACCAACGAAGTCGATGCGGGAGTCGGTACGCACGTCCTCGATGCCGAGGATGGGTTGGAGTATCTGCCGTTCGAGGATTGAGACGTCGAGTGATCGAATTGGGTCGTTGGCATGGAGTGGATCCGGGGGAATTTGCAGCCTCCACCAGCGATGGTCGATGAACAGGCAGAAGGAGCCTGGGCTGTCCGGAACAGGATTGTCTGTTTGCCGGAGGTCCCCAAGTTGATCGAGCCTGTCGAGGAGCTCCGGGACAGAGAGACCATTCAGATCACGAATCACTCGATTGTAGGCGAGGATTTGCAGTTGGGCGGAGGGGAAGACGACTGAGAGGAACCAGTTGCATTCGGCACTGGCCTGCTGGTCTGGCGGAAGTTGTTTTCGTAATTCTGTGCCAGCGCGCCAGGCGCTGGCAGCGCGGTGATGACCATCTGCGATGTAGAACACGGGCACTGCTGAGAGCGCATCCACGAGCGACTGATGGTGAGGAATTCTCCAGACAGTGTGACGAACACCGTCAACGGCGGTGAAGTCGTAGAGTGGTTTTCCAGCTGTGGCCAGTTCAGACTGTCTGCTGACTGCGTCCGTGGCCCGGCAGGTCAGGAAGACCGGGCCGGCATTGGCGTTGAGTGCCAGTACGTGTCGAGTGCGATCATCCTCTTTGCTTTTCCTTGTTTTCTCGTGCTTCAAAATCAGATTGTTTTCATAGTCATCGATGTGCACACAGCAGACGATCCCGGTCTGGGCTCGCCCGTTCATGATCTGGCGGTAGGCATAGAGGCAGTTCAGTGGTTCCCGAACAAGCGCACCGTCGATCATCAGCTGTTTCAGGTTTTGGGCGGCGCGTTGGTAGACTTCGGGTGCGCAGGGGTTCTGTTCAGGCGCGAAATCGATGTCGGGGCGGACGACATGGAGAAAGCTGAGCGGATTACCTTCCGCAAGTGCGGCGGCTTCGTCGCGGTTGACAACGTCATAAGGGACGGAGGCGACTTTGGCGGCGAGGTCCTGGGTTGGGCGAAGCGCCTGGAAGGGTTTGATGCGCGGCATGACTTGAGCTTTGTGAAGGTTTTCGGGCAGATTCTGTTCCGGTGTGAGGCAGTGTAGCAGAATGAAGTTCCAGTTGTCGCGGCTGCAGTGATTCCGGTGAACAGATTGCGGCGGCCGTTTCACACTCGCCCGGCAGCGGTTCCGTGGTTATCATCTTCCAGCAGATGATCGTCCGCAAAGAGTTCCAGTCAGGATTCATTCCGTCGTGGCCGTGCTTTACTGTTACGCCTGCAATCACCATTTTGACGCGGAGATTTGCCGTTGTCCAAGGTGCGGACTGTCTGTGCCTGACAGTGCGGAGGCCGCCCGTCGTGACACGGTGATGTTCATCCATCCGCAGGCGGCGCCGATCGAGGTGCCCCCCGAGACCGAGCATCCGCTCCAGCCCGGCCAAACATTGAACATTTATCACTGCCAGAGGTTGCTGGGGCGTGGCGGTATGGGGCTTGTGTACCTCGCAAGAAACACCAGTCTGCACCGGCTGTGTGCCCTGAAGATCCTGTCACCCCGCCACACGGCTGCTGACGAGGAGTATGTTGAACGATTTGAAAACGAAGCTCGTGCGGCAGCCGCGCTGGTTCACCCCAACGTCGTGACAACACACGCCATCGGCCGGGCCGACGGCCTGCATTACCTTGAAATGGAGTACGTACCAGGTGGCTCGCTGCAGTCCGAGATTGATTCGCAGGTACAGATTGGGCCAATTCGATCGACATCGATGACCGTCGGTATTGCTGCGGGACTGACTATTGCCCATCGGCTTGGCATCGTTCATCGCGATCTCAAGCCTGATAACGTACTTGTGACTCCCGGAGGCACTCCAAAAATCTCGGACTTTGGGCTGGCCAAAAGAATTTTGTCTGATGATGCATCCGGAGCGCGTCTTGCAGGAACTCCGCATTTCATGGCACCGGAGCTCTTCGAAGGCGCCCCGGCAACGACCGCCAGCGATGTCTACGCTTTGGGTGTCTGCTATTACCTGTTATTGACGGGACGGTTGCCGTTTGAGGGGCGTACAGTATCTGATGTGATGCGGGCGATTTTGACGGCAAACGCACCAGGACCCAGGCGAATTGACCCCGATATTCCGCTCGATATGGCCGAGTGTGCGACCCTGCTGATGAACAGGGATCCGCAGCAGCGCCCGCGGGATGCAAGTTTTGCCCTGCAGGTGCTGCAGGCGGTGTTGGGGTCTGCACGCGACCTTGAAAACCTTGTTTACGATGCGTTTCACGGTCTCCCCGGCGTCACCTGGGAAGAAACAGCCGACGGGGGATTTCGTGTGCATCTGCAACTGCGGAATTATCGCAGCCAAACGGTGCACATCGAAAACAGCAATCATCCGGCGGGTGAGCGATTGCTGTTGATTTACAGTCTCTGCTGCGAGGCGCGGCCGTCTTTCTACGAAGAGGCGCTGCGGCTGAATGCCGTGATGCACCACGGCGGTATATCCATCCGCGACATCGACGGCAGGCCATGTTTTGTGATGATCGACACGTATCCCAGGGCTACGGTCAGTGGCGAGGACATCCGTCGCAGTGCCATTGACCTTGGAGCCCGTGCCGATTCGATAGAGAATCGGCTGACGGGGCGCGACGTTAACTGAATCAGGAGCAATTACTCAGCGGTGGCATTTCGATCAATGCCGTACTTTTTCCACACGGATTCTACCCACGCGGTCGTTGCGGGCTGGAGAACGGTAGCAGCGAGCAGATCGGCGACGGGGCCCTGGCGGAATGCGAACTGTCGTCCCTCCTGAAGAAACATCTGCCGCAGCACATCCTGATTGACAACTCGTTCGGCAGCCTGAGCGACGTAGTAAACGCCAAGTTCGTCATCCGGCACAACAGCAGCTCCGCCGGCGGGCAGCTCTTCGAATACTGCCCTCATGAAGCGATCGCCGGCATACCTCACTTCTCCGCCTGACTCGTCGGCATAGTTGATGGTGGACAGTCGCAGGCGTGGCCTCTGCATGAAATTCATTTGCGGAGTGAGTTCCTGTTCGAGCCACGAGAAGAGCTGGGTTTGGCGGACGACGACTGCAGGTGAGTCGGGCTGGTCGAGAATTGTCTGCCCCTGCAGCAGTTCGCTGGCGGGCTTGCGTTCAGCCTCCGGTTCAGCGGCTTCGTCGTTGAGTAATCTGGCGAGCGATTCGCCGCGTTTTTTGGCTTCTTCGCGAGCCTTTTGTCGCTTGAGGGTCAGAACGACTTCTTCGCGAATTCCTGGGTCTTTCAGTTCCGGAACGTGCGACGGTGAGAACTCTGTGATCCACCACACAAAGTGACTTTCCTGGCCCTCAACCGCGAACTGATTTTTGACGGCTTTTTTGCGAGTGAACAGGTTTGCGTCGTTCCACGGATCGTTTTCTCCGGGGAAGAGTTCGAAGACCATTTGGAAGACGGGAGTGCCTGAGGTGACATCCTGAGCCGTGCCCACAGGGACGGTGTCATCGGTGCTCAGGTCACGCGCTGACAGAAGTTTTGTTTCAACGAAGGAAAATCCAAGTTCTTTGCCGAGGTCCTGCATTCCAGTGAGCAGCGTGCCGTTGAAGTCCCGAAGCTTTTCGGCGCGGTCCTTTGGTTCGATGGACTGATCGGCCTTCACGATCGCGCGGCGTCTGCTGGAACGCTCGCGTTCCAGTTTCTGCAGGCCGCTCATCACGGTGTCAATTCTTTTTTCAATTTCTTCCCGGATCTTCTGTTCGTGGAGTTGGTCGCGAATTTCGGATTTCAGTTCGTCATCGAGCGGCCGGTATTCGACTGGCGGGATGACAAAAGGCACGGGTTCTTCGGCTGGAGTGGTTGTTGCGGGAGTTGCGGCAGGATCCTGTGCCGGGGACGTGGGAGCGGCAGCGGGGGTGGGCTCTGTTGGTTTTTCCTGAGCAGCGGTGGGGGCAGCGGGAGCGGGCTCTGGTGCAGGTTCGGGGGGCTTTTCCGTGCTTTTCTGCTCATCAAAGGGGCCACAACCGGGCGCTGGTGTATCGGATTTGGGAGCATCGGCTGGCGGAGCATCGGGCTTTGGGGCATCGGGGGTTGGCGCATCGGGTGCAGGAGCATCGGGCTTTGGGGCATCGGGCTTTGGGGCATCGGGGGCCGGAGCAGGTGCGTCGGGCACTGGGGCATCGGGTGCTGGCGCAGGCGCATCGGGTTTCGGGGCATCGGGATTTGCGGGCGTGCCCTCGGGTGCAGCGGGATCGGGAGCTGCGGGTGGTTCAGCGGGTTTGCGGTAGAAGAGATCTTTCTTTTCGTTGTAGAAGGCTTCTATTTCGGAGTCGGTTGGTGCGGGGACGGCGGCTTCGACAGTTTTATAGTCGAGTTGCAGGTACGCGAGGCTGGCTTTGTTGAACTGGCGGTAGCCGATGGAGCCTGGAGTTTCCTGGCCGGGGAATTTTTCGCGGTGCTGGCTGAAGGAGGCCTGGACGTCCTGATCAGAGGGGTCGGGAATGCGACTGACGAACGAATCGACATCGAGTCGGACGAGATTCAGTCGCTGTCGGACCTGGGAGCGGAGAAACAGATCGTAGAGAGCGGCTGGAGGTTGTGTGGAGGCGGAGGAGCCGGGGGATTTCTGCATGTAGGCCATCTGGGCTGCGATTTCGCTGCGGAAAGCTTCGATGATTTCACTTTCCGAGATGCGTTGTCCGGCGATTGCGAGGTTGTTGCGAATATCGATGAAGTCTTTCTCTGAGAGTTTGTCGCCGGTGTTGCTGTTGATGTAGCCGGAGACCATGGCATCGGTGACAACGATGCCGAGATCATCTGCTTCTGCGAGCATGAGTTCGCCAAAGATGGCGTCGTCTTCGATGGTTGGGTAGAAGCCAAACCGGGGGGCAAACCGTTCAGTGCCGGCGCCGAAGGTTTTGCCGAAGGCCTGTTCCATGAACGCATTGGCGATTGTTCTGCGGAGGTGCAGTTGTCGGATGCGTTCCGAGTCGAAGGCACCGAGAGTTGAAGTCTGGTAGAAGTCACCGGTGCCGCCGAAAAAGCCGGGGATGATCCAGGCGAGCATTCCGCCGGTGATGGCGCCGGCGATACCGTACTGGAACCAGCGTCCGCGAGAGATCCCGACGAAGGCCATGACAGCGCCGCCGAGCAGCACTCCGAGTGTGACGAAGTGATTGACATCCTGCGTCATCATGTCGCTGATGGTGAAGGCCACCATCGACAGGATCACGATTGCCACCATGGTGACGTGCTGATTGCGGCGGAAGAAGCTGAATGGGGAACTCATGGAGAGACTCTTAACGGAGATGCGTTTTGTCCAGCATGACGCGGACTGACTTGACAGCGGTCCGGATGATGGTTTATGCCATTACGCGTGACAGGAGCAGAACCAGCGGGGCTGGGAGGCTCCGGGAGGAAAACGCGGATTCTAACGGTCGTGTGTGGTGAGGCAAGGGCAACCGGATGCGGAGTGTGCAGGGAACGGGGATCGCGATTCCCGGCATTCTGCATTCCGGGCGAACCGGGATACTCTGTCTGGCCCTGCGCTGGCCCGATGCCGTTGTTTTTCGTATCCTTCACCTCCTGTCTGTCATCACGTGCCTGTCCAGTCGTCTGTCTGATTTCCGTTCCTCGGCCTCTCGACGAGTCCCTGGCCGGTTCGAATTTTTGTGGAAATCCGTTGTTCATGGCTTCGCTCAAACAAGCGCTGGTCATTGTCGAATCTCCGGCAAAGGCCAAAAAAATCGCTGGTTTTCTGGGAGATGATTACATCGTCCGAGCCAGCATGGGGCACATCCGCGATCTGCCATCCAGTGCGGCCGAGATTCCTCCTGCGCTCAAAAAAGAGCCGTGGGCAACGCTCGGAGTCAACGTCGAATCCGACTTCGATCCTCTTTACGTCGTTCCTCCGGACAAGAAAAAGCTCATCACCGAACTCAAGGATCATCTCAGAAACGTGCGGGAACTCGTCCTGGCAACTGACGAAGACCGCGAGGGCGAAAGCATCGGCTGGCATCTGGTGCAGGTACTGAAGCCCTCCATTCCCGTAAGCAGGATGACATTCTCAGAAATCACAAAACCTGCGATCCTGGATGCCATACGAAATACGCGGAGGCTGGACGAGCACCTTGTTCAGGCCCAGGAGACTCGTCGCGTTGTCGATCGGCTTTACGGCTATACTTTAAGCCCTCTCCTCTGGAAAAAAATCGCTCGCGGGCTTTCGGCCGGGCGAGTGCAAAGTGTGGCTGTTCGACTGCTGGTCAACCGTGAAATTGAGCGGATGAAATTTCGCAGCGGGACGTTTTGGGACCTTAAGGCACTGCTGCAGGCATCTCAGGGCGGAGTTTTTGAATCCGTGCTGCAGACACTTGGGGGGCGGCGCATCGCCAGCGGTCGGGATTTCGATGAGAACACTGGTCGGCTCAAAGCCGGCAGTGATGTTCTGTTGTTGTCTGAAGCCCAGGCCCGGGAAACACTCGAACGCATCCGCCAGCTCCCGTGGTCGGTCACAGCCATCGAGCAAAAACAACAGCTCCGTCGGCCCTATCCACCCTTTACCACCAGCACGCTGCAGCAGGAGTCCAACCGCAAGCTCAGTCTTTCTGCACGTCAAACCATGCAGATCGCTCAACGGCTCTACGAAGAGGGCCACATCACCTATATGCGAACCGACAGTGTCAACCTCAGTGGCGAAGCCATCAATGCCGCCCGAGGTCGCGTGAATGATCTGTACGGTCGCGATTACCTCAGCCCCGAGCCGCGGCAGTACACCACTCGCTCCAAAGGCGCTCAGGAAGCTCACGAAGCCATTCGTCCGGCCGGCACACAAATGCTCACGGCCGACGAACTGGGACTGGGTGGCATCGAAGCCCGGCTCTACCAAATGATCTGGAAACGCACGATGGCCACTCAAATGGCAGATGCCATTCTGCGATTTGACACTGTGACGATCGTGGCAGGGGACGCTGAGTTCCGGGCGAGCGGTCGGACTGTGGAATTTGCAGGGTTCTTCCGCGCCTATGTGGAGGGGTCCGATGATCCTGAAGCTGCCATCGAAGACCAGGACTCCACCCTGCCCCCGATGAAGGAAAACGAAAAGCTCAGGCTGGAGCGAGCCGATGCGGTTTCCCATGAAACAAAGCCCCCTGCCCGTTTCACCGAAGCGACTCTCGTAAGAACGCTTGAATCCGAAGGCATCGGACGTCCCAGTACCTATGCCAGTATTCTCAGCACCATTCAGGACCGCGGTTATGTCCGTCGCAACGGCAATCAGCTGGTGCCGACCTTTACTGCCATGGCTGTGACCAAACTGCTGGAAAACCACTTTCCGAAACTGGTGGACCTGGGTTTCACCGCCGGCATGGAGCAAACGCTCGACGACATCGCTGCGGGCTCTGCCGAACGTCTGCCTTATCTGCGGGGCTTCTACAACGGCAACGAGGGGCTCGACGAACAGGTCAAACGTCGCGACGGCGAAATTGATCCTCGCGATGCCTGTACGCTTTCCATCGAAGGCCTCGATGCCGCGGTGCGAGTCGGTCGCTATGGGCCGTATTTCGAAAAGACACGCGGCGAAGAGAAGCTCACTGCCTCCATCCCCGACACCATCGCTCCAGGTGAAATCACCAATGCCGTAGCCGATCGGCTCCTTGAAGAAAAACAGAAGGGCCCCGAAGCCATTGGCATGCACCCCGAAGAAGGCCTGCCCATCTATTCCATGCGCGGGCCCTTCGGACCGTATCTGCAGCTGGGTGAAGTCACAGCCGAAAACCCGAAACCCAAACGCTGCAGCATTCCCAACTGTTTTGCCGGCGAACAACTCGATCTCCCCACCGCCATCGAACTGCTTTCTCTGCCGCGAAGGCTCGGGAAACACCCACTTACCGACAAGGTTGTGAACGCCGGAATCGGTAAGTTTGGCCCCTATGTGACGCACGACAAAGTCTTCGCCAGTTTCGATCGCAAGTTGCACACATGGGAACACGACGGCGAGGTCTGGAACGTGCTCACCATTCCACTTGATGCCGCCGTGGAAATGCTGCGAACGGTCCGCAAGAAAGCCGCCCCGGTGCCCCTTCGCGAACTTGGTCCGCACCCCGAAGACCAGGCTCCGGTGCAGATTTTCGAAGGTCGCTACGGTCCCTATGTCAAGCACGGCGATATCAACGCGACGATACCAAAGGACACCGACATCGGAACCGTGACCCTCCAGGCTGCTCTTGGCTGGCTGCAGGAAAAAGCTGCACGCGGTGGGAGCGGACGTACGGCAAAACGCGGAACGGCGCGAAAGACATCTGCGCCCGCCCGCAAAAAAGCCGCTTCGCCTGCCAAAAAGGCGGCAAGTGCACCTGCGAAGAAGGCCCGAAAAAAGAAGGCCGAATAACGGGAGTACGGGCACGTTGCGAACAAACTTCCGGACGAAGTTGGAGACGACGGGGGGCCACGGAGCACATTCGCGCCGCTGTCGCAGCACCATAAAATCGCTACGCGCGGCAAAATCCGACTCCGGAATTGAGAATCCGAGGTCGGCAACAGGGGGCGGGGGCTGGCGTCACGCGTCGCATCAGGAGATGGTGCAGGTTTCTCTACCACAGCCGCTCTGACCAGCATCCTGCAGGCCCGGTTTTATCCCGCTTGAAAAGGTACCAGCAATGCCCACCCCGAAATCCCTGCTCAGTCACACTCGATACGTCTGCGTTCTGGCCACCTTTTTCAGCATCAACGTCATCATGGCAGCCGCTCAGGAGACGTCGTTGAGCGATGTTGCCCACGACAGCCCAACCACCTCTGCTGAATCTGACACCGTGGCACCCGTCAACCTTGCCGGCCGGTGGCGCGGTACCTGGCGCAGCGACTCGACGGGACACAAAGGTCCCATGCAGGCCAATTTTCGGTGTGCCGGAACCGGGCGATGGGAAGTGGTCTTTCGGGGGCGTTTCTGTGCGCTGATTCCATTCCAGTATTCCGCGGTGCTTCAAGAGCAGACCAGTGCCGACGGCTCGGTGACTCTGAGTGGCAGTCGGAATCTTGGCCCGCTTTTGGGCACGTTCCACTTCCGTGGCACCGTCTCCGGTGGCCGATTGAACGCCCGCTGGTGGTCAAAAAAGGAAAGCGGCAGCTTTGTGCTCAGCCGCTGAACGCCAATTGCGCCAGACCATCGCAACCTTCTGGCAGACCACTCTGCCCCGGGCACCTGAGAGGATCGCCTTCGTTGCTGTTGCGTATCCGGCCTGTCAGCCCAGGGCCATCAGCCTGGTGTGAACTGCTGGGTCGCGCCGTCTCTGAGCGTCATCGCTGTGTCAGGACAGTTCTTGGCAGGAACCAACTGGGTAACGCAAAACACAAACCGAGGAGGCTTTGCGAAGGCGCTTTACAGGTCTTATTTTCCCTGGCCGTTCCCCATTTCAGGTTCGCGTCCGGGCTGGTGAATCGATGACGGTATGGGAGGTTTGCGGCTCTTCTGGAGTGGTGGCGGAGTTTCGTTGAATTGGGGTCTTGAGCGGGGAAAGAGCCGGGAGAACGTTTCGCGGAGCGGAACGCGACTATGGGCAGGATTTGCATAGAAGGCGCGCTTTCGAGTGGATCGTCAGCGCGCTTTGAGAAAACCTCTGCCTGTGCGGCATTGACGGCGGTTGGAGTTTACTGCTGTGGAACCTCCTGTGTCTGTGCCGCGAGGTACTCCAGCAGATCCACGAATTCTGCGGGGGCCATGGTGGCAGCCAGTCCTTCGGGCATGCTGCTTTGATTTTGTACGGCACGTTCTTCGATGTCTGCTTTGGCAATTTTTCGCACCGCTTTACCGTCGAAGATTTCAACTTCCTTTTCGTTTTCGGCGACGAGCAATCCGGCGGTGGGCATGCCGTCGGTGGTAACGATGAGTGTTGAACGATATTTCTCGGCGACTTCGGCGTTGGGGTGAACAATGGACTGGACGAGTTTGAAGCGATTCATGCGTTTAGCGGCGCCGGCAAGGTTTGGGCCGAAGTCCCGACCGTCTCCGTTGCCGACTTTGTGGCAGGCGGTGCAGTTTCGAACGAAGACTTCGCGACCACGATTGACGTCACCTGTGAGGTTTGACAGGGCCGTCATGGCCTTGTTTTGTTCTTCTTCGGGTTTGGGGGTTTGGCTGAGCAGTGCCTGAAGGTGCGGGAGAGCGGCGGCGCCAGCTTCTGAGGCAGCGATAAGACGGTTGACGATCGTGCCGGCACGGGGGTTGAGTCCTGTGAAGCGACCGGCGATATAGTCAGTCCTCCAGACCTTTTCGTTGGCTCCGAGTGCATGTTGAACGGTGTAATCGACCCAGTAATCTTCGGGGAAGTCGGCCATTTTGAGCAGCCTTCCGGCGGCTTCGGTACTGGGGTAGAAGCTGAGTCCGCGAGCGGCTTCGGTGCGAACGCGGGGGTGGGCGTCCGTTGCGGCCGTCTGCAGCATTGCGGCTGCATCCGGAAGGGACTGTCGTTCGTCTGCGACGATGCGGGTGGCGGCTGCACGGGCATCGGGGGTTGCTGAAGAAAGCACTGCGGCGAGCAGGCTGGCATCCAGCTGATGATGTGACTGCTGGATCCAGAGAGCTTCGGTGCGGAGTCGATCATATTCGGGGTCATCCGGCTTGAGTGACTTGAGCCATGCAGTGACAGCGGGCATCACGTCAGCCGTTGGGCGTCCATGCAGCTCACGGCGGGCACGATAGCGAGTGCGCCATTCGTATTCCCTGAGTTGTTCGAGGATTTCGGAAGCTGGCTTGCCGTGCTGTGTGACAGGAGTCACCAGTGATCGGTCCGGGTACACAAGGCGGTAGATGCGGCCGCGGGTGTGATCACGATTGGGGTCGCGCTGGCTGTACTGCATGTGGCCGATGAGCGCATTGGCCCAGTCACCGAACCAGAGAGCTCCGTCGGGGCCCATTTGTGGATCGGCGGGGCGGAAGTGTTTGTCAGCGGAGCGGATGAGATCGTCTGGTGATCCATCGGCTTTCTTCAGGCGGGCACCGGCATAGCCACCACCGCTGTCCTGAACACTGAACCGTGGCAGGCCATTCATATTGATCACGCAGGCATACGTGAACTGGCCCTGGACGTTGTCGGGAAAGTGGCGTGAGACGAGGAATTCGCTGCCGAGTGCGGGGCGCATACCTTCGTTGTTGAAGACGAAGTTGAGTCCCGAGCGACCTCCGAACTGGGCTCCGGACAGCGGCGTGTCCCACGCCTGATTGGCGGTGGTTCCGTCACCAACGATACCTTGTCCCCAGCCGTTGAAGACGTAACACCACATATTGTATTGACCGGGTAGAGAGAACTGTCGGATTTTGAGCGTCCGCGGGTCCATGACGTAGGCGCCGCCGGCACCGAAACTGCGATGTGGCCCCCAGGGCGTTTCAAGAGTGGTGCTGGTGGCGATGCCTTCGAGCATGTGCAGTTTGCCACCGTGGCTCCATTCAAAGGCGCCGCAGGTGTGATGGGTATCGTCGGAGGCCCAGCCATCCATCAGGTGCACGACGAGATCGGCTTTGTCGTCGCCGTCGGTGTCTTTGAGAAAGAGCATTCGCGGCTGATCAACAACGAGCACTCCACCGTTCCAGAATTCGAACCCAGTGGGGCAGTGCAGCTTATCGTAGAACACGGTGCACTTGTCGGCGGTACCATCGCTGTTGGTGTCGTCAAGAATGATGAGTCGGTCATTCGCCGGTGGATCGCCTGGTTTCCACTGCGGATACGTGGGCATGCAGGACACCCAGAGCCGTCCGCGGTTGTCGAAGTTGAGCTGCACGGGTTTGGCGAGTTCCGGGAACATGGTTTCGTCTGCAAACAGCCGCATCTGGAAACCTTCGGGTACCTGGGTCTGCTGGATCAGATCCTGGGGGCTGAGATATCGCAGTTCGCTGGATTCTGAATATTTCTGGCGGGGTTCTCCGAAGCGAGTTTTGGGGGTAAAGAGTTCACCGGTGGCGGCATCATCGATGGTGGGCGGCACTGGTTTTCCCTGGGCCATGTCCCAGATGCGGCGATCGCGGATTTCGGCCATTTTGCGGATTTTGAGGTATTCCAGTGGAAAGGTTTCGGTGTCCCATGTGCGGCGACCGCCGTAGACGTACCAGCCATTGAGCATGCGGTAGTCCTGTTGATGCATCCAGGATTTATCATTCACGGCTGCTCGGAGTGCTTCGTAGGGGGTGCTGCCGAAGCTGGCGGGGGAAGCGGAGCCGAACATGAGTTGATCCATGATGCGGGCGACTTCGCGATCACCGGTTTCGTTGAGGTGGCAGCCGTTGATGGTGAGCTGCATTCCGGGCTGTGCGGCGAGCAGTTTGTCGGTGGCGTCGAAAAGATCGACGAAGGCAATTTTGCGTTCGGCAGCGACAGCGGCGGCAGCTGCGGAGTAGAGTCTGAGGTTTTGGTTGATGGGAGCAGCATCGGGCAGGAGCGGATCGCCGGTGGCTTCGAAGGCGACTGGTGAGACGAGGATGAATCGTGGAGCGGCGCCGGAGTCATCGCGGGGATAGCGTTTGGCGATGGTGTCGAGGTATTCGTTGTATTTTTTGCGAAACGACTCGATGCCGTCGGGGCCGGCGTAGGATTCGTTGAAGCCGAAAAAGCAGAAGCAGGTATCAGCGCCAAAGGCGGCCTGGGGGTCATCGAGGACGGAGTAGTCAGCTGAGCGTTGCTGGATGCCGACTTCTTCCGCGGGGCGTGCGAAGTTACGTACGACGAGTTCCTGATTGGGGAATCGCGTATGCAGCAGAGTTTCGAAGTGGCCGAAGAGATTCATGCGTTCGGCCTGGGAGTTGCCGAGGAAGGCGACGCGTTCGCCTTTGATGAAGGCCAGCGGCAGCGTGCTGGGAGGGAGTTCCGGGCGGGCTGGTCGCGGGGGTCGGGCGAGGACCTTTTGGGCGGTCTCGCGGGAGGGCTGAGCGACAGCGGGGAGTGCCAGGTTTGGCAGGAGCAGGCAGAGGACCAGCAGACTTCGATTCACGAGGTCACCTGTGGGTATGGGAGGGGGAAGGAGATTGTGGAGGGCTTTAGAAACGCTTAATTTCCCGCTTCCACGGCAGAAATCAAGCGTTCCCGGACTTGTCGCGGGTCGGCGCCTGCGGCGTGTTTCATGATCATGCCGATGAGTGGACCGAGAGCATTACCTTTGCCGGCGCGGTAGTCGCGAACGGCTTCGGGACGGGCTGATATGGCTGCAGCGATGGCGGCATCGAGTGCAGCGGTATCGCGGACGATTTCCAGTTTTCGTTTGCTGATGATGCGTTCCACGTCGGCGGTCTGCAGCACCGCGCCGGCAGCCGCGACTTCGCGGAGGGCGGCGTACACATCGCGTGCGCTTTTGGTGGTGATGCGGCCGGACGTGATGCAGGCGAGGAGCGTACCAAGGATTGTGGACGTGACTGGGAACTGGTTCAGGGGAGTACCTGTGGCTTTGAGGTCGCGGAGGATATCCTGGGTGACCCAGTTGGCTGCTGTTTTGGGATCGTGACACAGCGTTGCCACCTGTTCGAACCACTGTGTGAGTTCGGGGCCCTGATCAAGGATGACATCGGCGTCGTAGGTGGAAAGGCCGAGAATTGAGCAGAAGCGGTTGCGTCGAGCAGCGGGGGGTTCGGGGAGAGTACTGCGGAGGGCTTCGAGCTCGCTGACTGTTGTTTGGACAGGTTGGAGGTCGGGGTCGGGGAAGTAGCGGTAGTCCGAAGACTCTTCCTTTTCCCGCTGGCTGAAGGTGATGCCGCGTTCGGCGTCCCACCCGCGGGTTTGTTTGGGGAGATCTCCGAGTCGTTGCTGAGTTTTCTGCCATTGCTGGTATTGGCGACGGGCTTCGTATTCAACGGCGAGTTCGACGTTGCGGAAGCTGTTCATATTTTTGAGTTCGACGATTGGAGTGGCAATGTGAGTGCCGTCGGGTTGAGCGATGTGGAGGTTGACGTTGGCATCGCAGCGGAGGCTGCCTTCCTGCATGTTGCAGTCGGAGACACCGAGGAACAGCAGCAGCTGGTGCAGTGTTTCGAGGCAGCGGCGGGCTTCTGCGGCGGAACGCAGATCCGGTTCGCTGACGATTTCGAGCAGAGGAGTTCCGGCGCGATTCAGATCGACTCGGCTGTCAGCTCCGCGGCCGCTTTCGTCGTGCAGGTTTCGGCCTGCGTCTTCTTCGAGATGTGCGCGGGTGATGCGGATTCGACGAGGCGAATCTGCGGCGTCGCCAGCGGGAATATCAATCCAGCCGCGTGAACTGAATGGCTGGTCGTACTGGCTGATCTGGTAGGCTTTGGGAAGGTCGGGGTAGTAGTACTGTTTGCGATCCCAGCGTGTATGTTGGGCGATCTGGCAGTTGAGAGCGATGGCGGTGGTCAGTGCGAGTCGAAAGGCTTCGCGGTTCATCACGGGGAGGGAGCCGGGGAGCCCGAGGCAGACGGGGCAGGTTTGTGTGTTGGGGGCGTCTGGGCGGAATTCGGTGGTACAGCCGCAGAAGAGTTTTGTGCGAGTGCGGAGCTGGGCGTGGACTTCGAGTCCAACGACGGTGATGTATGCGGGGCTGGAGGTCGGGGTGGCTGTAGGGCTGGGCATAGGAGTAAGGAGCGAGGCAGCGAAGTGTGATAGCGGGCGGTCGCAGCATCCCTGTGGCGGGCTTCCCGAGGATTCTCAGGAATTCCCGCGATCGGCAGTGTAGTTTCCGGCGGGAATCTGTTGTAGGCTGCGTCGACGATCCCCGGTTCTTTTCCCGCCCCCAATCGCCTCGCTCGAAGAATCGCCTGACCATGACCAATTCTGCACCTGTCGCAAACCGTGGCCTGACTGCCCAGTATTCAACGTTGATTGCGGCCTTGCTGGGCTGGATGTTTGACGGATTTGAGATGGGATTGTTTCCGCTGATTGGGCGGCCAGCACTCGAAGATCTGCTCAGGACGACAGCGAATGACAAGGCTGCTGCGCAGTGGTTTGGCGTGATTATGGCTGTCTTTCTGGTTGGGGCTGCCAGTGGCGGGGTGCTGTTCGGCTGGCTCGGAGACAAGATTGGCCGCGTCCGCGCCATGTCGCTCAGTATCCTCACATACGCGGTGTTCACCGGAATGTGTGGCTGGGCCAGCGCCGCATGGCAGATTGCAGTGCTGCGATTTATTGCTTCGCTGGGAATGGGAGGCGAGTGGTCACTGGGGGTTGCGCTGGTGAACGAGATCTGGCCGGGAAAGAGCCGGGCGTTCATAGCGGGACTGATCGGCGCGGCCGCAAACGTCGGATTCCTCATGGTGGCACTGCTCAGCATCTGGATGACGGAAGTGGTGACGGAGTTGCAGGCCTTATTGTCAGCGGTTGGTTTGTCGGCAGAAATGGTGGATGAACTCACACGAAACAAAGCGTGGAGATTCCTGATGATCAGCGGTGCCCTTCCCGCATTATTGATCTTTTTCATTCGGATCTTTGTCCCGGAATCTTCTCGCTGGGAAGAGGAGCACGCGTCGGGGAAAACTTCAAACTGGAATAATTCGGATTTACTGGGTGTGCTTGCGGGGTGCGCGTCTGCTGTCTGCATTATTGTTGTCTGGTCGCCACTTGGTGATCATTACTTGCACTGGGTCCTTTCTGCCGGTATTACGATCGCTGGGCTGGCCGGAGCGGTCGGCGGTTTTTTGTATCCAGTACGGCAGTACCTTCGCCGCGCAGAGGCGGACGGTCAGGTGACGGAATTCGAGCGAACTCAGGTGATTCAGAGAATGCTGCTGGGGGCTGGACTTGCCGGGGTCGCTTTGCTGGGAACATGGGGATCCATCCAATGGGCTCCGCGATGGGCTGCAACACTGCCACAGGCTGACCCCCAGGCCTTCATATCGAAGCACGCCGCGGCGTTTACCCAACTTGCGACAGCCTGCGGAGCAATTCTGTCGACAATCCTGGCGGCGGTCGCCGCTGACAGATTTGGCCGTCGCCTCACCTATGCGTTGCTGTGCGGGGCATCGTTTGCCTCTGCAGTTTACTTCTACCGATGGCACGCAGTATTTGACACCAATTTTTTGTTTGCTGCGTTCCTTGCAGGTGGGATCACGGCCGCATTTTATGGTTTTTTTCCACTGTACTTTCCAGAACTCTTTCCCACATCCGTGCGTGCGACCGGACAGGGTTTTTCCTTCAACTTCGGCCGTATTCTGGCCGCAGTGGGAGGGCTGCAGACGGCCAATCTCATGGCCGTGTTCGAAAATGATTTTTCACGTGCCGGATCCATACTGGCCACAATTTATCTCATCGGCCTGGTAGTGATCTGCTTCGGTCCGGAAACGAAAAGCGGAGCTGCGGCCAACTGAGAGATCGAGGATGCGGCGGAAATGCCCCAAAATTTGCGATCCTGTTGAATTTCCCGGCAGCCAGCCGCTGGAAATCGTCTAAGACACCGCGGGTTCACGTCGCGGAGGCCAGTCACTGCTGCCATCTCAGGCAGGCTGGAGCAGCGAATTTGCAGGGCTGCAAAAAATGCAGGAAAATCGTGGACTTTTCACCGGATTTTCGCTCGCGTTTTTCCGCTTCGGACCGAAAAATGCTCAATGGGAATCCGGGAAGCACACGGAGGCAATGCCGAACCCACTCGTCCCTGCAATCTCGACTCGGGCACTCCACTCCGGAGCCGTCAATGAAACGCTTTCTGATCCCTGTCGGTTTGATGCTGATTCTCGGCTTCGATTCTGTCTCGGCCGCTTTTGCCGGCTCATCCGAAGTGCCCCAACCACTTCAGGAGCGTCAACAGCAGCTCTTCGACGCCGTGGGCAAAGTGCGCGGCTGTGTCGTCGGTGTGGCTGACGGTATGGGTGTTGGAAGCGGGGTGATCGTCAGCAGAGACGGAATTGTCCTGACTGCTTCTCACGTCGTCGAAAACAGCCGCAGAGGTGCTCGTCGGCGTGGTCCTGGTGTTCCTGCCAGGCCCGTAACAGTCTTGTTTCCCGACGGCAGCCAGTACCAGGCAGAAGTGCTCGGACGCAACGCGGACGCTGATGCTGCGGTCCTGAAAATCTCTGAACCCTCGCGGGTGGGCGACGGATTTCCCTTTGCCCCCATGGGCCGCACATCAGACACTCAGGCTGGCCAGTGGTGTTTCGCGATGGGGCACCCCGGCGGCTACCGTCAGGATCGTGAAGCTCCCGTGCGATTCGGCCGAGTGTTGTCGGTCGGCAGCCGCACTGTCGTCTCTGACTGCGCCATTCTGCTTGGTGATTCCGGTGGTCCTTTGTTCGATCTTGAAGGACGAGTCATCGGCATTCACAGCATGATCACCAGTCTGATCATCGAAAACCGTCACGTAGCCATTGATGCGTTTCATAACGACTGGGATCGCCTGCTCTCCGGCGACCGCTGGGGATCGCTCCGAGCCGCCGACAACGGTCTGGTCGAATCCGGATTTTTCGGCGTCCAACTCCGCTGGAAGGACTTTGTGCCTCAGGTTGATGAAGTGATTCCTGGATCGCCCGCGGAAAAGTCTGGTCTGAAGGAAGGCGACGTGCTGCTGCAGATTGCCGGTGGTCGCATCGCGGATCGTCTGGATCTGGCCACGATTCTTGCTTTGCTGGAGTCCGAGCAGACGGTTGACTTGAAGATTCGCCGCGGGGCTGAAGAAACGCTGGTCCAGTTGACAACCGGATCCCGAGCGAACTCCGACGAGGACAACAGCGACAACAGAGACAGACGTCCCCGGGAAGACAACCTGGAACAGGACGAACGTCGTCAGCGGGAAATCCTTGAGCAGCTCAGCGATACACGCCCCATTGGTCGCAATGAAAAGCGTGCGGCCGACCAGTTATCGCTGTACACGGGTCTTGCCGACGAACACCGCAATGATGTCGTCGCCGTGCGTGATGGTGGTCCCCTGCTCTGCCTGGGTACCGTGATGTCGGCCGACGGCTACATACTCACTAAAGCCTCAGAAATCGACAAGGCGATCAAGCTTGAAGTGGTCGTGCCCAGAGGCGGCCGGTTTGCCGCGAAGGAAGTCGCTCGCGACGTCTCCTTTGACCTTGCATTGCTCAAGGTGGACGCAAAGGAACTGGATCCCGTGGATTTCCGCCCTGAACCCGGTCGGCTCGGGGAATTGGCACTGGTTCAGGACCCCCGTGGTCGTCCGGCAATCCCAACGGTGATCAGTGTCGTTGAACACGAAATGGAAAACTCACGGCGCCCATTTCTTGGAATCCGGCCGAAGAGCGACCAGAACGGGGTTCGCATCGAGCAGGTCATTCCCGGCGGTGCAGCTGAGAAGAACGGGCTTCGTGCGAATGATGTGATTCTGTCCATCGGTGGCCAGAATCTGCAGACGGCCGAGCAGCTGATGTCGCGAGTGCAGGACTTTAAACCGGGGGACCGTGTCGCTGTGCGGTACATGCGGGAAGAACAGATCGAAACCATCGACCTTGTACTGACGCCGCGATTCACCAACGAAAATCCGCTGATGGACCTGTACGACACGATGCGGTCCGACGAGGGTCCGGGGCGTTTCGCCAACACACATGCGGGCGGTTTTCCAAGAGTGCTGCAGATCGATGCCGACGTATACCCCACAAAAGTAGGCGGTCCGCTGCTGGATCTGCAGGGGCATACGCTTGGTATTGTGATCGCCCGAGCAGACCGGTTTCCGACTTACGTCATTCCTGCATCCAGCGTCCAGGAAGTGTTTCAGAAGCTTCGCAGTGAGGCTGATCAGCCAAAAACCGTTGCTCCCTGAACGTTATCAGGCTCCGGAAAGCAGTCCTGGTATTGGCCTGCCATCGCGGATTGCCGTGATTGGGCGTCCTGATCCCGAATCATACTCCTTGTGTGGATTCAGGCCGATTGCGGTCAGGAACGAAGCGGCAACGTCGTCAGGTGAAAATCCCTGCTCCTCGGGCCCTTCGGCGCGAGCGTCCGTGCGACCAATCACCTGGCCAGGCTGAATTCCGGCGCCAGCGAACAGCGCGCAGGCGGCCTGAGCCCAGTGATCGCGACCGGCGTTGCCATTGATTTTGGGTGTGCGGCCGAATTCCCCAACGGTCAGCACGGTTGTGCTGTCAAGGAGTCCCCGGTTATGCAGGCGATCAAGCAGACCGGCAAGGCCCTGGTCCAGTTGTGGCAGGAGTTGTCTGGCGAGCGTGTTGAAATTATCCTGGTGCGTATCCCAGCCTTCGAGCAGCACCGTGACAAACCGCACTCCTGATTCCACCAGTCGCGATGCCAGCAGCAGACTCTGACCAAATTCATGTCTGCCAAAGCGATCCATCTCAGTTTCTGGCTCGCCTGCCACGTCAAACGCCTGTCGTGATCTGGCGGAACTGATCATCCGCCAGGCACGATCCTGAAACTGATTCATTCCCTGCAGCAGAGAGTCATCGGATTCAATGTCCCTGAACGCCGTGTCCAGATCCCGCAGCAGATTCCTGCGAGCATTGAAGGCGTTGACGGTCAGCGTGCCATCGAGCGTAATACCACGAACCCGGAATGGCTGCCCGTACCTTGGTTTTTCGCCAGTGGAGAGCGGTCCCCATGCAGGTCCGAGGTAACCGGGGCCTTCGACGGGTCTGTCGATCGAAACGAACGAAGGCAGATCCTCGGGTGCCGGCAGCTCATAGCTGACGAGCGATCCCAGCAGGGGGTAGTCAAGCACAGGAGTGGGCAGGTTGCCGGTGAGCATATAGCGTGAACCGAGTCCGTGGTCGGCGAGGCTGTGCGTCAAACCGCGAATGAGTGCGCAGTGCCCTGCCCGCTTCGCCAGTCGTGGCAGGTGTTCACAGATCCTGATACCCGGGACAGTGGTTGCCACTGGCGAAAACTGGCCACGGTATTCAGCGGGTGCCTCGGGCTTGAGATCAAACGTATCCTGATGAGCGGGGCCACCGCCAAGGAACACGAGAATTGCGGACCGACCCGAGTCTCCGCGGGGGTTCTTTTCGGCAGCCTGGAGCAGGTGGCTGAGTGGCAGTGCAGGCCCGAGTGCTCCGGACCGAACAAATGATCGTCGCGTTCCTGTCCCGAACAGATTCTTCACAGCTAACCTCGCTGACTTCAATGAATCAGAATGTATTCCTTCGTATTCAGCAGTGCCCACATCAGATCCCTCAGACCTTCGCTGACGGTCGCGGTGTTTTTCAAATGTTCTGCCGCTCGATCGCGTTCGGCTGTTGTCGGAAATCGGCTGAGTGTTCGGAGCCACGCTTCCTCGATGAGTTGTGCTGCAGGGGGCAACTGGCTGGAGGCTTCGTCAGCAGCCAGTTGCTGCAGCCAGCCACTTTCTTCCAGTCGCTGCTCGATGAGTGGATCGTTCTGCATAAACACGGCCTGCAGCAGCGAGGGCTGATTACTGCGTTCACAATCACAATTGACCGCTCGTTCGGGCTTTCCAAAGACCGACATGGCGTAAGTCCCAGCCAGTCGCATGGACAGGTCACCGATGGCTCTGCGAGTCAGATCGGTTCGGACTTCGTGCTGCTTGTCGGCTGCAGCGAGTGACTGTTTCAGGGAGTCATAGATGACTTCGGCTGGCATGCGCCTCGGGATTGCTCGGCTGAAGTGTCTTCGATCGTCCGGGCTGTCCGGTTGCGGGCGAACGCTGCGCTGCCAGGTGTGGCTGGTGAGGATGAGCCGATGCAGTCGTCGGAGGTCGTAGCCGGAACTGACAAAGTCGTTTTCGAGCCACTGCAGGAGTTTGGGGTGTGACGGGGGATTGGCGGGATTGAGATCGTCCGGCGGCTCGATCAGGCCCCGATGAAAGTAGGCGGCCCAGACACGATTGACGAGTGCTTTTGCGAACCAGGGGTTATCGGGGCGACTGATCCAGTGCATGAGCAGTTCGCGTGGGTCCTGGTTGGGTGCGAGCTGTACAGAGCCGCTGCGCAGGAGTGCGAGCGAGAGTGTGGTCTCCCTGCGCTGGATGTAAAGTTCGCGCCAGGGAATGGTACGGCCCTGCTGAGCCTGTCGCAGGAGGTCTGGCGTGACCGCGGCGCCGGCACTGGGTTCCCGGATCTGCAGGCCGGTTTTTCCCGCAAGCTCTTTGTAGGCCATCTGAGATTCGGGCGGCACGCCAAATTTGATGGGTTCAAAGAATCTGCTGAACTCCCGGAAATTCTGCTGCGTCCACGGAGCGAACGGGTGTTTGTGGCATTGAGCACACTGCAGGCGGATGCCGAGGAGATTCTGAGCGAAGGCCTGAGCAGCGTCGTCTGGTTTTTGCATGCTGCGGCGAGTCCAGTAATGCGGCATGGTTGCGCGACCGGCAAAGCGTTCGATGCCTCCCTCGCGAAAGCAGGCCGAGACTTCTTCCGCATATTCCAGCCAGTCCTGACCAACGCGGCGTCCTTTGGCAAGGACAATGCCGCGAACGATTTCATCCCATGGCTCGTTGCGTTCCAGACGTTTCCGGATCCATTCGGCCCACTGCACGGCGGTTTCCTGACCCAGTTCGGCCTGCTGGGCGGGATTGCAGCCGGTCCAGTCACAAATTCGGTTTGCCCAGCAGGCCGCGAAGGCGGGGCGGGCGAGCAGTTCGTCAATTTTTCGAGACCGCTTGTCTGGTCGGGCGTCCTTCAGGAATTCGCGGACTTCATCGGGTGACGGGAGCGTCCCGGTGGCGTCGAGGCTTGCTCGTCGAAGGAATTCTGCGTCGCTGCAGAGTTCCGCCTGTTGCAGTCCGAGCAGTACAAGACGCTCGTTGATCATCTGGTCCAGTGGCGACTGCGACTGGCTGGAGTTTGTCTGTGCTGCGGTCTGCCGATAGGCCCTCAGAACTGGAATCGCAGTGACGCCATTGTCATAGAAAACGACAATATGAGTTTCACCAGTGCCTGAGGAACTCATCAGGCCGGTGTCGGTTACTTCGGCGACAGAGTCATTGTTGGAACGAAAGCGACTGAAGGCGGTCACGTCCTCACGACTGCCATCTTCCCAGACTGCGGTTACTTTGAGTGGTGTTTCGGACGTGACATCGCTGAATACGACTTCTGAGGGTTCGACGAGAAGTTCACGCAGGACAGCGGGAGCGTTTGTTGCTGGGGCGCCGGCGGCAATCCAGCGGCGAAGAATTTCGGCTGCGTCGGAGTCTTCGGTGAATCTGCGGCCGCCCTCATGGGCGATTTGCAGGGTGGGCTTCTTCAGGATCAAACTGTCATCCGGAGACTTTTGATCCACGCGCGGACCTTCATCACCGCGAGCGGTGAGTGCAGCGTGATCCGCTTGAAAGTCGTAGCCGAACAACGACAGCCGCAGTCCGCCACGTCCCTGGAAGGAACCGTGGCAGGCCCGACCACTGCAGCCCATGCGGCTGAGCAGCGGCAGCACGTGTTTCTGGAAATCCGGGTGCTGGGGAATGTCAGCGGCCAGGACAGGCAGTCGATAGAATGCTGCCAGTATCAGGCAACAGAGCACGAGCAGCCTCAGGCAGGTCGATTGCGCCATCTGTTAACGCTCCACCCGACGCACGGTTTCGATGACTGTGAGATGATCCGTCTGGCGATTTGGATGTTCGGCGCCAAATTCAATCACAGTATCCACGGCAGAATTCTGAAAGGCTTCCCGACGCTGCCAGAAGCCAGCCAGCATAACTTTTTGACCGACGATCGCGTCTGGCTGTTCAGCGCGGTTTTCACCGAAGAGTTCTCCGGCTTTCGTGACCTCGACGACCAGCTCCAGCATCTCTGAGTCTTTGCGGATGACGCGTCCCTGCAGCATGCCACGAAAGCCTCGGAAGCCGTCCGGCAGCTCAGGATAATCACCCGGCTTAACAGGGCCAACCTTACGAAGAAGCTCTACGACGCTGAGCCGCTCTGCACCGTCGTCACGGGCGCCGAATTCAAGCGTTTCACCGACTTTGCAGAGCAGCAGCACGTCCAGCAGCTTGCCGCTGACGCCCCCAGCCGCCACGGTGGTGCCGCGCAGAGATCGGGGTGAGGATGCCTGGTTGTTTTTCCATACACGTGGTACCGCATCGACTTCCACTGAGAACGTTCCACGTTCAACGTCTTTTTCCACCAGTCGGCCTACCAGCATTCCGCGAAAGCCGCGCTGTCCCTGCGGAGATTTGTCTGAGCTGGCAGAATCGGCCTTCGCGGCACGGCCATTCTCTTCCCGCATTTCTTCTTCAGACATCTTTGCCCCTTTGTTCCGGGCAGGTCCGCCGCTTTCTGCATCGAGTCTGCGTACGGGATCCGCAATCGAGACGTGGTCGCTGCGGCGGCTGATGTGATTCAGTCCCGCCTCCAGCCTTTCACCCGTTCTGATGCCCGCGAACAATTCCCGTCGATTCCAGAATCCCGCCAGCAGCAGATTTTTGCCTTCAATCGAAGCGGGGTTCCGGGCCGCGTTACCGTCTGCGTTTCGGATCACGCGATCAATTCGCACGATGAGTTCCTGTGATTCTGCGTCTTTCTTCAGCACCTCAGCCTGCACAACACCGCGAAAGCCCCGGAAGTCTTCGGGAAGCACCGGGTAGTCCTCAGGGGCGTAGGGAGCGACCTTACGAAGCAGTTCGCCCGGAAAAACCAGCTTTTCACCGTTGTGCTGGCATTCAAACTCCAGCGTCTCACCGATTCGTGTGACCACCAAAACGTCGAGGAATTTGCCGGAGACACCAGTGACTTCGACACGACGCCCTGCAAGCGCCTTCGGATTTTCTGCTCGACTGTTTTCCCAGACACGCGAGATCGCATCGACCTCGACCACAAACGATCCTCGCTCGACGTCCCTTTTCATCAGCCTCCCAACAAGCATCCCGTTAAACCGCTGCACACCATCCGGGAGTGGTTGAGCATCCGTTGGCTGAGCGGCAACCGGCTTTTCGGCGGCCGCGGCTGGCGGGGTTGATTTGGCTGGTTCATCCACAGCGGCAAGAGCAAACGCGGTGGCCGCAAGAAAGAGAGCACCTGGGGGCAGCATGGAGAGGCCTTCCGGCAGAAGGTGGGGGAGGAGGGAGGACCAATGATGTTCCGGATGAAATTGGGAATGTCAAGACGGATCAGTGTTGTGTGAGGCGATTTGAGCAGGGGCGGAGGTGGTTTCACGGCCATTGGCTGTTGTGGAGCGCGGAGTGGGTGTAAAGCGGAGGCTTCCAAGCTCAGCAAGGGACTTCATGATAAAGTCCGTGGCATCAGCGAGTTCATTTGCCGAAAGACTGCGGCCCTGCCAGCGGGATAAATCCAGTGGCTGCCCGTAGGTCAGACTGGCCCGCGTCGGGAGGAAGAAACATCGTGCCATGGATTCCGAGCGCGGCGCGTGGTGGATGAAGATGGGAATCACGGGAACATGAGCTTTGAGTGCCAGCCATGCGACACCCGTATCTCCGGGCAGCAGCTGTTCATCAGGCGATTCGGAATTCAGACGACCTTCGGGAAAGAGCCCCAGCAGACGGCCTTCGTGGAGCCTTCTCAGAGCTTGCCGCAGAGGCTGCATGTCGCGCCCGTTTCGCTCCACCGGGATACTTTCCATCGCCCTGCAGATCCAGTTAATCAGCCACGGCTTTTCGTAGTACTCCCGCGCCATCAGGTAACCGATCACACGCAGATGCGGCCTGTGGAAACCGGCAAAATGTCGAGTCCATAACAGAATTGGATCAACCGGGCTGCTGTGATTGGCAACGATAATGGCAGGGCCAGTTTCCGGTATGGTGCATGCGTTATTCTGCCGACAGTGACTCAGAAACAGGCGATGCATGACGGAGATCTGGTAACAGACCCAGGCCGGCCAGCCCGCTTGCCCGGCGCGCACTCGTCGATGCACCAACAATACCGTCGCTGCACCCATCGCGACAATCAGGAATGTCAGCCAGAGCCACTTCATAAGTGTGATCGCACGGCAGATAACGAATCTGAGTCACCGGCACTGCCGCGGATTCTGTGCATCACCTTCGCTGTCGTCAAGATTCCCCAAAACAACTGAACATTTGTCAGCTTGTCGTGAGACCTGGGATAGTCAGCAGCGGAATTCTCTCGACCCGCGTTCTGAACCCCGCATCCGAGAGCTCAAGCACTCGATAACCCGGTGCTCCGGGAACAAAAGTGGGCACATCGCCGCGCGGACTGAACTGCACTCCGGTCGAGGGTGCGGTGAGAACTATGGCGTTGCCCAGCGTTGTGCAGAATTCGTGATGCACATGGCCGCAGCAGATCAGCCGAATTCGCGGTTCATCAGCGCACCACAACTCCAGCATCTCACGTCCCTCGAGACCGATGGCGTCCATCCAGGCACTGCCGAGTGTGACTGGTGGATGGTGGCAGAAGATGGCCACGTGGGTTGCATCGCTGGAAAGTACGGTGCGGCGTGCCCAGTCCACCTGAGCGGCTCCAATACGTCCTGCGACCGAGCCCGGCAGGTGGGTATCGAGGCCGACACACAGCCAGTTGCCGGCTTCGAAGGCAAAGGTCACCGGCTGGTCGCTGCGTCCTGCCGGGATGCGATCGCTGAAGACGTTTCGCAGGACGGTGCGATCATCGTGATTGCCCGGGATTTGCCAAAGTCTGTCCCGCCAGGGATGCAGCAAATCGGCGACGGCCGCATAACTTTCCGGCAGCTCATCGTGCGTGTGATCACCGGTAATAATGACGTGATCCGGAGTAAAGCCCTGGGCCTTGATGTGTTGAACGACCTGCTGAAGCGAATCACGCGTGGCAACTCCCCGCAGCAGAATGTCGGGTGAGTTGAAAACATGCAGGTCAGTGAGCTGAAGAATTTGCACCATGATCTCTGTGAAGGGTTAGAGCTGATAAAAACCAGGGAGATTCAGGGACGAGGTCTTCCGGCGGCGGGCCCTGGCGTCATTCGAGGCATGCCTGGGAGCTCAAGTGCCGGCAGTGGTGCTCCGGGGCGAGGCTCGAAGGAGTTCAGGAACTGCCGCATGGATTCGTCTATCTGTGGTCTCGTGCTGACGCTGGTTTGTGGGCGAGACGTTGTTCCACGAACCTGAACGGTCACCCACTGTGTGGCACTGGAGACCAGAATGTCGCTGAGTGGATTTCTGAGCCCGGTTCCTCGGGGAGGGCGTGAATAAAAGTCGAGGACGACGTCTCCGCCAAATCCCACACGACCGCGACCACGCAGAGAAATGGAATCTCCGACAAGATCAATCGGGTCAAACTGAAATGCTTCATCCCGAATTTTGAAGGACATGAGCGCGTAATCGAAGGCAGTGCGGTTGGAGACAGTGAAATTCAATCGGGACATTGCTGAGAGCAGTTCCAGAACGACGGGGATTTCGTAGAGCGAGGCGGGGTTGATCTGCAGTTGTCCTTCTCCTTTCATGGTCCGCGCCGTGTTTCCGTCACCGGAGACAAACATCCATGAATTCACGAGTCCTCGCATGCTGGCCTGGCCCGGAGCGTGCAGCCTCGCATACTTCTCCAGACTGGCGTTTTTCAGTTCTCCAAAGAATCTGTAAACACTTCCGGCCGCCAGATTGACAATGCCATCCATTTCAAGGCTTCCGCCGAACGCTTCACCGCGAACGCGTGAGTCGTTGGCTACATTACCCGGCTGTACGCGCCCCAGAATCACCTCGCGGTTTCCCAGCACCAGTTCGTTGTCCGTCATTCGCCATGGTCCCTCGATCCCGGTGATTGCCATGTCCAGCACCTCAGCCTGGCTCAGCGACAGTTCCCCGCTGTTTTCCAGACTGACTCCATCCCACACACCGCGAGCATGGACGCGACCGTTGATGTGTTTCAGATCCAGCCCCGCCGAAATCTCACAGTCGTCCAGCCGCAGGTTCAGGTCCCACGCGGCTGTGACGGGCAATGTCGGGTCAATGGTCCCGCGAAAGTCAATCTCAGAGTCTTCAACAGAGACACGGCCGGTTTGTGCAAGACGCGAAAGTGTCTGTCGCCAGCCGGCAGGCAAGGCCGCCCGCAGCTGGTCATCAGGCCTCAGCTCCCGCGCGTTGACGGTGCTTAAATGCAGCTGCCAGTCACCCTCAGGCCCGGCCTCCGCCCAGCCCGCCGCAGTAATCTCCGAGCCTTCGTGGTCGGCCTGCAGCGAGTGAATTTCGCAGTGCTGATTTCCGGCCGCGCGGGGATCGTTCGGATCATAACTGAGCCGCGCTGACTGAATCCGCATTCGATACGGAAATGGTCGTGGACAAATAACAGCGTCGTAGACCTGCACATCCTCCAGCCGCACAGTTGGTCGGTTGCCAGGTACTGCGGTCCACGAAATCGCAGATCGCAGATTTACGGTGCCTTCCGGATTAATGATGGTCCAGAGCTTTCGCGAACTCTCCGGGAGGGCGTTGAAAAGGTCCGCATCCAGCTTTGCTCCCGCTGCCGTAATATTGAGATCAAGCACACCTGGAGCAGGCAGTCCGCGGAATTGCCCGCTGCATACCAACTGCCCTGCACCATGCCGCCCGCGTACATCCTTAAAGACCCAGGACTTCTGTTTCGAATCGAACTCCACCGAGCCGCTGACGTTTTCCACCTGATACGGGAACCCGCGAAAACGAATCTGAGAATCGGTCACCTGAGCCCGGAGCAGCAAGTCAGTTGGCAGGTCCGGACCGGGTGCTCGATAGCAGGCCAGCGAAACCTTTGCCCGACCACTGAGATTCAATGACTCAATCACCCGCCGCCCGGCATCGTCCAGCGCATCACGAAAGCGAGCATCAAGAGGAAGATTCGGTGCCTCAACATCAAATCGCACCTCCATCTCAGCCCCGGGCTGACGGAGCCATCCCTTCGCTCGCACCACATCTTCGCCAGCTGCCCCATCGGCCTCCACATCAAAGATCACGTCCCGCAGCGACGTCGCATTGTCTGCAAGCGGTCGCTGGGAGATTCGAGCGTTGATGCCGGTGATCAGCCGTCGGAAACGATGAAACTGCATCGCTCCGTTTTGCGTGTTCCCTTCAAGAGAAACCGGCAGCCAGCGGCCACCGGGAAATCGCCGCACCTGCACTTCACCCGTAATTGTTCCGCCCGGCTGGAAATGGTCAAAAAATCGCTGCGTTTTGGGGGGCAACAAAGGCTTCAGCTGCATCGTGACCGGAAAGTTCTCCAGCCGCAGACGCCCGGTCGCAGGACTGGCTTCACTTCCCAGCGGAAGCTGGAGCTCTCCGCCTGCCCGCATCTCACCATCCCGAGCCTGCAGAAGCTGAACTGTTGCCTGACCATTGTCGAGGATCAGCTTTGCAGAGATTTCCCGCAACTGCCACGGCAACGCTGCGGTACTCATCGACCCCTCAGAGAGACTTGCCTGCAGCCGCAGATTCGGGACTTCGGCACCCGACTCGCGGCTGGCACTGAAATCCAGACTCAGCTGTCCTGTTAACCTCGGAGCGGCGCGACCTGTGCCCAGCACCAACGCCCCTGCTCCTCGTTCTGCGGAACCCGATGTGGCATCCGCCTGGCCCGGGAGCATTTGCGTCAGCAATACGTCGAGCCGCTGCTGCTCAGCTGCCAATTGTGGAAATGTTGTCACTGCAAGTTCCAGCAGATTCTGGTCCAGCCGCACGTCGCGTACGGATCCCGCCAGCGACCAGGAGCGATCAAGCAAATCACAGCCCCCACGAAGCGCCAGCAATCCCGCGCCAGGAAGACTTGCGGCCCCCAGAAAGTCATACGCACTGCCGGAGGCCGGCACCGCCTGAAATTCCGGGACAGCCGCCTGAAGTTCTGCGGCCGGCAATTCCTTTTCGTGCTGCAGTAATACCCGCGCACGGACATCCCGGACTCGAACGACCGGAGGCACAAGTGCGTCGCTTGTGAGTTTGTGAAATTCGTAGTCCTGCCAGTTCCAGCGACCGTCAGAGTACCGCTGCAGCAGCACATCCACGTCCTCCGCCTCCACCGAACGCAACAACAGTCTGCGTCGTTCGAGCAGTTCGGATTCATCTACCTGCAGCTGTAACCGGCCGACGCGCAGCAGCGATTGTCCCGCAGCCCCGTCCCGAATCTCTACGCCGGACAGTACCAGCGTGGCGGTGCCTGACAGCTGGATTTGGTCGAGGTACAACACCAGTCCGGGCGCGGCCTTGTCAAAAGCAGCCAGCACCGAATCCCGCAGCAGGTCTTCCCAGCGTCCCAGCAACCAAGCGCCAGCCGCCACGGTGACAGTGGAGACCGTCACCGCTATGAACAGCAGCCACTTGATCGTTGCCGGTAGCTTCATGCTTCCCTGCCAGCCAACGCGCCCATGCCAGAACAGGTCACTGCTGCAGGTTGCACCGCGAACCGCATCAGTGTGCTGCCCTGGCAGCCGCCAACTCAGCGTCTGTTCTGTCCCGCAAAAACCAGTCCGCCAGACTGTGTCCGGCCAGCACCAGCAGCGGGAATTCCACCGGTAAACGATAGCGAACTGACCCGACAAAAACCAGATGAATCAGCAGAAACTGCAGAAACGGCAGCCAAAGAAGGAGCAGGAGCGACCAGTTCCTGCTGTAGGTCTGTATCCAGCTCCCACGCAACACCAGTACCAGCAGACCAAAGTTCCACAGCAGACACAGCAATGAAAACATTCCTCCGGAAAATCCTTCGGCCTGCAGGACAGGACTTAGAAAACGCCCCGACTTCATCAATGCCAGCTGAAACGCCCGGAGCGGCGAAGACCGCACGAAGTCCCAGGCCCGGCGCTTGTACGCCTCGTTCACTTCATATTCCGACATTTGCAGACTGAGTTGTTCTCGGTCGAAAAAGGACATATCACTGGCGCCGGTTGCTGCCGGGTGCAGGCCGTCGTACAGGCTTGGCCCCGACCATAGTGAGGTGTGTACCCAGTGTCCGCAGATTTGCTGATTTCTCCAGGCCCACGGGAGCAGGACCAGCCAGCAGCCAAGGCAGAGGAATGCGATGGCCACGACACGTTGTCTCCAGCCACCGCGCCCCGCCAGCAGCAGGCAGACAGCGGCGGCCGCAGGCCAGAGTATCCAGCCGGGACGCACCAGCACTCCGGCTCCGGTTGCTGATCCTGCCAGCAATCCCCGACTCATGTAGAACCACGGACGAGGTTCCGTTGAAAACTTTGCTGTTTCCCCACTGCCTGCCGGTCTCTGAAGCAGTGGCCGAAGTCCAAGTAAACTCACCAGCAGCCACAGCGAGAACCAGCCTTCAGAGAGTACCTGCACGCTGCTGCCAATCTGCAGAGGAGCGACAGCGGACAGTGCGACTGCTGCGAGCGCAGCGCGGGGTCCCACCAGGGGCCGCGCGAGTGCCCAGACGAGTCCGCAGCAGCACGTGCCAACTGTCGCCAGCACCAGAGTTGCGGGAAAGACGCGTTCGCCGAAGACGGAGATACAGCCAGCCAGCAGCAGCGGGAATCCGGGCGTTCTGAGAACATAGCGGGGAGGCGTGTGGATGGCATAATCCTCGCCGGCCGCCAGCTTTCTGCCCAGTTCCCAGTATCCGTTTGCGTCGCCTTCCACAAGAAACATTCGACCGGCGAGACGTACCTGCCGATCGACGCCGATCGCCACTCCCGCTCGCAGCACGAAGGCAAGCGACAGCAGCAGAAGCAGCCAGCGACCTTCGGGGGCTGCAGTGACTGCGCGGAACACTCAGCCACCCCCTGCTGTTTCTGGCACCCTCGCCGGACGGATCAGGAGCACTACTAAAATGGAGAGCGCCGCAACCAGCGCGAAGGCCCCAAAAATCTGATTCAGCGGAACCTCGCGATCCTGCAGAACACCAAATCCCCAGTCCGCAACACCCCCGCAGCTGATGCTCACCAGATTCATCAGACCATAACCTGTCGCTCGCAGCTCCGGACGAGTAATCTGGCAGAGAATGGGCATGTTGTTACAGTCAAAGAATCCCCAGCCCAGTCCAAACAGAAGCAGCCCCGCACCCGCGATGACCGCTGTCTCCGCATTACCAACTGCAAACAGCGCCGGCAGGAAACATGCCATCCCGATCGCACTCACGTAAATTCGGCCGCGGTTGTTGTGATGCATCCACCTGTCCGCCAGCCAGCCACCCAGTGCAGCGCCCACAATCGAAGCCGGATGCACCAGAGTTGCCACCACTCCCGCCCTGCCCTGACCAAGGCTGAATTTTTCTTTCAGGATCGCTGGCATCCAGTCCTTGATCACCCAGCCTGCGATGGCCGGTAATGTGAAATACAGCACCAGCAGCAGAAAGCTGGGGTTGGTCAGAAGAGCTCTTAATGTTGCCCCCGGACCCCGGAGCACTGCTGCTGCATCACGCGGAGGATTTCGCAGAATCAGCAGCAGCGGCACCGAATACAGTACCCCCAGAACTCCGCAGCCAGTGAATGCTGACCGCCAGCCCAAATCCGGTGCGTCCGCGACGTAACCTGTGAATCCCCCGAGAATCAACCCTGAGTAAATGCCAGCCTGATGCAGCCCAACCGCCCGCGAACGCGTCGGCCCCGGATGGTAGTCTGTGATCAACGCCAGCGCCGCCGGAATATAAAACGCCTCACTGATCCCCATGAGCGCTCGCAGCCACAGCAGCTGTTCGTAGGTCGTTACCCACGCTGTTGCCCACGTCACCGCCGACCAGATCAGCAGACTCAGGCTGATCACGTGACGCCTGCTGAAGCGATCTGCAACGTATCCGCCGAAGGGGCTGAGCAGCGCGTAGACCCATTTGAACACTGCAAGCACAAGTCCCCAGTTTTCCTTGCTGGAGATGCCGGGAATGTCGCCGGCAATCGACGTCTTCATCGCCGCCAGCATCTGCCGGTCCAGATAGTTCAGCATCGCCACAGGGAAAAGCAGAGCGACAATCAGCCATGCTGATGGCAGCCTGGAATCAGATGGACCGGGCTGCGGCAAACCTGATACAGGCAGGACTGAGTATGGCGTTGATGACACAGACTGCTGCTCCGCCCGAAATCTCGTTGGCCTCAGAGACTTAACTTCTCTGTATTCTCAATTGTTGTGGGCACTGAGTCAACCAAATGAAAACCGCCCGAACATTCTGACGAATGCCGGGCGGTTGCGGGTGTGTGAGAAACTGCCTGAAGGCCGCTCAGTGGCCGGATGTCTGCATCACAAACCCATGATAGGCTTCGTTGCCGTGCTCACCGTGGTCCAGACCGCCAATCTCTTCAGCCTCGGAAACACGGATTCCCATTGTGTACTTAAGCACAAGCCATGCGATCGCGGATGTCACCAGCGTCCAGCCGCCGACCATGGCGATTCCCACCAGCTGAGCAACCAGCTGTTTCGTGCCGCCTCCAAAGAACAGGCCCTGGTAAGGGCCGCCCGTGACAGGCGTCCCGGACAAGTCGGTGGTTGTAAACAGTCCCACGCAGATCGTTCCGAAGATCCCGTGCACAAGGTGTACGGAAATCGCACCGACGGGGTCATCAATCTTCAGGCGGTCAAACAGCAGGACAGAGAACACGACAGTCACTCCAGCAATCGCGCCGATGATGGCGGAGCAGAGTGGATTGGTGAAGTAGGCAACGGCGGTGATGGACACAAGTCCGGCAAGGCAGCCGTTCAGGGTCATGCCAATGTCCGGCTTGCCGAGGAAGATCCAGCTTGCGGCAGTGGCCGTCAGAGTTGCGAGGGCAGCTGCGATGTTCGTGTTGACCGCCGTCAATGTTACTCCTGCTCCGCCGTCAGCAGCGATCGCCATGGTGCTGCCCGGATTGAAGCCGAACCAGCCCAGCCAGAGCACCAGACAGCCAATGAAAGCGGCCATCATGCTGTGTCCTGGGATGGCGTTGACACGGCCATCTTTTGAGTACTTTCCGATTCGTGGGCCAAGAATGATGGCTCCGGTCAACGCAGCCCAGCCACCCACGGAGTGAACCACGGTGCAGCCAGCGAAGTCCCAGAAGTTCCAGACCTGAGCAAGATAGCCGAAGCCCCAGATCCAGTGGCCAACGACAGGGTAAATGATGGTCACGAGGACGAAGGAGAAGATGATGAAGGACAGATACTTAATTCGTTCTGCCACGGCACCGGAGACGATCGTGGCGGCGGTCCCGGCGAACACCAGCTGGAAGAAGAATTTGGCGAGCAGGGGAACCGTGGCCCATGCGATGGAGCCGTAAACTCCCTCGTAACCTGAACCGGCCTGAGCGGGACTGTTGTCGGCACCGGCGACCATAAAGGCGCCCGACTTGCCGAAGAACTCACCGTCCCCCGCACCAAACATCAGATCCCAGCCAATGATCCAGTATCCCAGCGAACACACCGCGAACACGACAAAGTTCTTCGAGAGAATGTTGACGCAGTTCTTTGAGCGGCAAAAACCGGATTCCACGCAACCGAAGCCGAGGTTCATGAAAAACACCAGCATCCCGCAGACCATCACCCAGATCGTATCGATCCCGACCGACAACCTGGTCAGTGTTTCTTCCACCGTCGGCGGGGCGGGGGTGGCCGGCGCTTCCTCCGCAGGCGGTGCCGCCGGTGCGGCCGCGACCGGCTCGGTGGAAGTAGCGCCATCCTGGGCGCGACTCACGGCCGCTGCCGAAAACAACAGACCTGCTGTGGCCAGCAGCACCGCAAGTGCAGGACGCCAGCTAAAAAAAGTACTACCAATCATCGCCCATGTCTCCTGTGTCAGTTCAGTTGAATGATAACTTTGAGTGATCGTCGTTGTAACAAATTGCCTGTTAGTTTCGCGTAGTTGCCTGCTTCTTGTGCAGCGGTCTCGTTCCACCTGTGAGGGATGCGGGACCCGGAGCGACGCTGCACCAGCACTTTCTACCAGACATGCCGCACACTCCGACCGAATTCGAACTCTTCCAGGGTGTGTCGCTGCCTGATCCACTAGCACAGCGATGCAACAAACGTGCCCTGATTCTCTGTTTGCTTCTGGTGTGTCGCCGTAAGTTGTTGCAGAAAGGCAGTTTACTACAAAAATCTCAGTATTTGGTCCGGACCTCGCGACTGCTGTAAAATGTGACAGCCCGAATTGTAGGCGAGGAATGCCCTGTTCTGCCTAAAAAAAGAGCTGCGATTGCGGGGGTGAAATTGCCTGACCTCACAGAATCTCGCAATCCACTTCGAAATCCAGTTCGCTTTTCCCAGTTTACACGGCAGAATTTCAGAGTTGTCACGCCCGCGGTTTCCCGTCAGGTGCCCATTCCTATGCATCAGTATTCAGCACAAAGTTCAGCGACTGTCCGCATCCAGTGCCGCACTCTTCTCGCGATGCTCATTGCCCCGGTGACCATCGCGATATCGACCGTTCAGCTCTCCGCTGACGACCTGAGGTATTCCTCGGCCGGGGACGGTGCGGTGAATCTGTTTCAGTTTCCGCCTCAGACGCCAGAGGAACTTGTGGACGCTGTGCGGATCAGTATTCGCCTCGACCGCCCGGCAGATGCCCGTGGCTTCCTCCGGCAATTGCTTGAGCGTGACCCCCAGGCCCCTGAAGTGGTGGCGCTTCGTCAGAAGTCCGGGCTGTCCGCATTCATTGAGTTTCGCAGTGATGTCAGACTGCAGCCCGAGGCCGCGCAGGTGCTCAGACTGATGCTTGCAACACTCCCGAAACTTTCCGATGCCGAACTCGCCGAACGCGCTGCTCAACTGGGTTCCGGCCTTAACTCTGCCGAGACTGCCGAATCTGATCTCCTGGCTGCCGGAGCACCAGCGATTCCTGTGCTGCTTTCTCTGGATCCAGCCACTGCGGCCGGTCGTGCCGCAGCACAACTTCTTGAATCTCATGCCCACGACTGGCGACACGATCTGGCTGCACTGCTTCCAACGGCTGATCAGAACGGCCGTTTGCGGATCTACAATCTGCTGGCTGGTTCGGCCGCATACGACCTGCGGGAAGTCCTTGTTCGGCAGCAGTTCACCGCCGCGGATCCCGCCGAAGCGGCGGCGGCAGCGTCGGCTCTCCGCCGGATCGGCGGAACTGCCGAACTCCCGAACACTCCGGAGGCGGCTGTCAAATGGCTGCTGAGCCAGGCAGAGCAGCAGCTTGGAGTGGCAGGCACCCGAACTCTCTCCCCGGACCCGGCAGTGGCTGCAGTCGGGGAGCCTGTCGCTGCACAGCCTCCGCTGCGCAGTGCGCTGGTGCTTATCGAACATGCGCTGGCAATACGGCCTGACCATTCGCAGGGACTCCTGCTGAAGAATGTGGCCGTCGCTGCCGACCCGTCTTTGCTGCAGGCTCCGGCACCAGCGACTGATGCACGTCCGCTTGAAGGTCAGATCTCCGTGCTCGAAACAGCGCTTGAAGTTGGTCTCGCTCCTGCCGCAATTGCTGTTCTCAGGTCGCTTGACCCCGACCAGTTGAAGTCTGTGAGCAGACAACATCCGGCGCTCGCTGCACTGCGCCATGCCCTGGCCAGTCCGCATGCCCATGTCAGGACTCTGGCCGCTGAGCTGGTCGTTCGCTCGGGACAGGAGCGTCGCGTTTCCGTGTCCACCGTCCGCAGCCAACTCGCAGTCGCCGCCAGCAGCGTTCCGCGCCCGGAGGTGGTTGTGATCATGGCTGACGGACAGCAGCGGCTGCAGTTTACCCACCTTCTGGAAGACAGGGGGTTCCGCGCGGACTCTGCCGGAACCGGTCCGGATGGCTTTATGGCCGCGGCTGCTCAGTTTCACTGTGAGTACGTCGTGTTGTCGCTGCAGCCTTCAGTCTGGTCTCCTGCGATGACGATTGCCAATCTGCGGGCGGACCAGCGAACGCGTCTGGCAACTTTGGTTCTTATCGGCCCAGCCTCCGCCCGCGAGCAGGCGACCGGGCTGATTGAAACCTATGGAAACGGAGTGTTTCTTGAAGAGCCGGTTGGGCCGTTGACATTTGATTCCCGGCTGGCAAAGCTCAGGCTGCCCGCGCCGCTGATTTCCGCTGAGGATCGACTGGCGTTGCAGCAGCGAGTTGGTCAGTTGGCGACCAGCCGCTGATGCTGTGGCTTACAGCAGACTGCGAATCAGGACATCCCGGGCCGTGGTGAAGTAATCCTGCCATTCAATCTCGGGACGGCCGTCGCGGAGACAGTCGCGGACTTTTTGCAGTGTGTTTCGAGCCATGTGGGGGCAGCGGTTGCAGGCACAGGTCTGGCCAGTGGAAGACATGATGCCGGGCACCGGGATATAGGTGTGCCACGGTGCTGACTTTTGCAGCGGGTGGATCATGGTGGCTTCGGTCGCCACAAGAAACGTCGTGGGCGTTTTCTCCTGCTGCACGTACTGCCGCATGCGTTCCGTGCCACCAATCACGTCGGCCAGCTCAAGGATATTCTGTGGACATTCCGGGTGTGCCATCACCCGACTTCCCGGGTTATTGCGACGAATTCGCAGCAAATCCTGAATGCTGAAGATTTCGTGGACCATGCAGGAGCCCGGCCAGAGGATCATCCGACGTCCGGTGATTTCCTGAAGGTAACGTCCGAGGTGCTGGTCGGGGACGAAGAGGATTTCAACGTCGGTCGGAACGCGATCAATGATCTCTCGCGCGTTGCCGCTGGTGACGATCCAGTCGCAGAGGCTTTTGACTGCCGCGGAGGTGTTAATGTAAGCGACAGTCTGGAACTTTCGTCCGAGTTCACGGAGGCGTTCCTGGAACGCATGGAGCTGTTGCGGTGGGCAGCTGTCAGCGAGCGAGCAGCCGGCCAGCATGTCGGGAATGAGCACCCGCTTTTGAGGATTCATGATCTTTGCCGATTCACCCATGAAGTGGACACCGGCAAAGACAATGGTGGAATTGGTGATACGCGCAGCGTCCCGGGCCAGTTTGAGGCTGTCGCCGGTGAAATCGGCGATGTCCTGGATTTCTCCATCGACGTAGAAATGTGCAAGGATGGCCGCATCCCGTTCCCGCTTAAGAGCTTCGATTTCGTCCATCAGATCGAGAGGATTTTCTTCGGGAGCGGAGGGTTCCGGCAGCTGGACAAGGCTCATGGCAGACAACTTTCAGAGGATCAGAAAAACCTGGAGGGACGGCGATTGTAACGAAAATCGGCTGCGGGAGGATTCAGAAAAAACGAGCGGATTTGGATGTGGGGTGGAAAAATCGCGGCAGATTCTGCCGAATGAGGAGCCGTGGCGGAGGATTGCGAGGTGGTCTGCCGTGATCTGGCAGCTCCCGATTCACCGGAACTCGTTCCGGGAAGCTGGAACCCCGCTTTCCCCAAGTCGATCCAACCTTCTATACTCCGCCACAACTGAATCGCTTCCCCCCGGATTCTCGCGCTGACTCGCCTGGCCGGGGTTGCCAATCCATCCTGCCGACTTTTTCGGATCCAAATCCAGTGTACAGAACACATACCTGTGGCGAACTTCGTCGCGAACATTCCGGGCAAACCGTCACTCTCGCCGGCTGGGTGCACAGCTACCGCGAGCAGGGGCGGGAGCTGGTATTTGTCGATCTCCGTGACCGCTACGGAAAAACTCAGGTTGTCTTCAATACCGATGACGACGCCAAAATCGACGCCCTCGCCCGACGCCTCCGCCGCGAAGACGTCATCCGGGTCACCGGAGAAGTTCGCTATCGCGGAGATGGCATGACGAACTCCCGACTCGAAACCGGTGAAATCGAAATCCGTGTCAAACAGCTGACGCTCCTGTCACGCAGTAAAACTCCGCCGTTTGAAATCGAAGGTGGAGAACTTCCGAATGAAGAGCTGCGTCTGAAATATCGTTTTCTGGATCTTCGGCGTCCCGAACTGCAGCGCGGTCTGATATTGCGGCACCAGCTCGCCCAGGCCACACGCCAGTACTTCAATTCCCTGAATTTCCTTGAAATCGAAACCCCGATGCTCGGTCGCAGCACTCCCGAAGGTGCCCGCGACTATCTCGTCCCCAGTCGCGTCCACCCCGGCAGCTTCTACGCCCTGCCCCAGTCCCCTCAGCTGTATAAGCAAATCCTGATGGTGGCCGGCTACGATCGCTACTATCAGATCGCACGCTGTTTCCGCGACGAAAACCTGCGATCTGATCGACAGCCCGAATTCACTCAGATCGACGTCGAAATGGCGTTTGTCGAACGCGATGATGTGCTCAACACCATCGATGGCCTTGTCGCTTTTGTGATGAAGACGGTTCGCGGCATTGATGTTCCGCTGCCGCTCCCCAGATTCACATGGCACGACGTCATGACTCGCTTCGGCTGCGACAAGCCGGACATGCGATTCGGCATGGAAATCACGGAAATCACCGACATTGCTGCGGCCAGCGAGTTTGGCGTATTCAAGGCCGCGGCCGCTGGCGGAGGCCACATTCGAGGATTGAATGTCAAAGGCGGAGCCGAAAAGTACAGCCGACGACTGCTGGATGTGGATCTCAAGAACTTCATCGGCGAATTCGGTGCTCGGGGACTCGCCTACATGAAGGTTGTCGGCGGCAAACTGGAATCGACAATTGCAAAGTTCTTCACTGAAGAACAGCAGCAGACAATCATCAGCCGCATGCAGGGGGAAGACGGCGACCTGCTGCTCTTCGTCGCCGACTCATGGAAAGTCACCTGCGCTGCACTCGCTGCTCTCCGCAATCGCATCGCAAAAGAACAGCAGCTTTATAACCCCAATTCCTTCAGCTGCCTCTGGGTGGTCGATTTTCCACTTGTCACGTGGAACGCCGAAGAAGGGCGTTTCGACGCAGAACATCACCCCTTCTGCCAGCCTAACCCGGCCGATACCGAATTTCTCAAAACCGATCCCGCCCGCGTTCGTGCCGACAGCTACGACCTTGTCGTGAACGGATACGAAGCAGCCAGCGGCAGCGTCCGTATTCATGATTCAGAAGTGCAGCAAACCGTCTTTGACCTGCTGAACCTGAAGTCCGAAGATGCGGAACGCAACTTCGGATTCCTGATGGAGGCTCTGCGGTTTGGTGCTCCACCGCACGGCGGTATCGCGCTTGGGCTTGACCGTTGGGTCATGCTGCTGTCCGGAAACGAAAACATCCGTGAAGTGATCGCGTTTCCGAAAACACAAAAGGCATCGGATCTGCTGACAGGAGCCCCTGCAGTGGTGGATGAGAGGCAGCTGAAGGAACTGCATATCGAAGTGGCAGCAGTGGACGAAAATCGATAACCACTGCCCTTCGAAGCCAAAAATAAAGAAACAAAAAAGGCAGTTCACTCAAATAATGAGCGAACTGCCTTTTGTTTTTGAACAACGTTGTCAGGGGCTGGAGAAAACCGGCGTGTCAGCCCCGAGGTTGTTCCGGGAGATTACTTGCAGGAAGAGCAGCCGTGGCTGTGAGCCGCGTGCCATACCTTGCATTCGACTTCCTTCTGAACCATCTTGCAAACCTGGACTTCAACTTCCTTCTTCTCGTGCTTCCAGGTGCACTCTTTCCAGGTGTGAGGTTCTTCGACCCACTCGTTGCGGCAGACCTTCACCTTGCAGGAGCGTTCTTCTTCCTTGCAGACAGTGACGTGGTACTTGTATGCAACTTCTTCCTTGACGTATTCGCAAACGCGGACCTTCTCGGTCTTCTGTTCGGGCTTGCAAACGGTGACCTTGTAGGTGTAGGGCTCTTCCTTGACGTGGCATTCGTGGACCGTGTATTCCACTTCAGTTTCCACGAGTTTCGGAACCCAAACCTTGCAGACGGTGGTGGTGGCACAGCCGCCGCAGGCAGTTCCGCAGGCGGATCCGCAGGCAGAAGCACAGCATCCGCAGTGCTTTTTCTTACCGCAGCCTTTGTGGCCGTGGCAGGCGTGTTCAACAACGCGTTCTTCCCAGGTGCCCTGATCCTGGCAGACCTTGCGTTTCTTCACGACGGGGACGACGTGAGAAACGTGACGGACGCCTGAACGCTCTTCTTCATGAGCGACCATAACGGTGCAGGTCACGTCTTTTTCAACCCAGACCGGCTTGCAGACGGTCTTCTTGCCTTCACGTTCTTCGGTGGTTGGGACCATCACAGTGTACTTGTGATCGACTTCTTCAACGACAGTCTTACAGACCTTGCGAGTGCCGGACTTTTCGACCCACTCGGGGACGCATACGTCAACAGTTCTCTTCTCGGTGACCATTTCGGGGACGCAGACGGTCCGCTTGACGACTTCCCACGTGCCTGCTGGTTCGCAGGGGGCGGCACAGGGCGTGGTGCAGGGGCTGCAGGGTGCAGAGCAGCAACGGCTTGTCTTTTTGCCAAAGCAGCCACCGGCTTCGGCAGACGCCGATACGGCGGCGACAAGTGCCATGGAAAGAACGAATCGCATTCTTTGAAACTCCTTCTGACTTTCACACACAAGGATCAGACCATGCGCGACTGACACTTTGTCAGGGCGTTTTGCGCTGCCGGCCTTTCCTGAATGCTCCATTCAGAATAAAACTCTCAGTCAACGCAGTCCTCTCGAATAACGACAGCTTAGCACATGAAAGATTGAAGGGGAAACGAAAATTGATTTGAATGAATCGAATGGGTAGTTTGAGGGGCATGAGTTGCGGGGGTTGAGTGGATATTTTGAGTTCGATTGTGCGGATTGCAGCGATTATTCCTGATTTTAGGAAACCTTTCTGTCCTCCAACAGGTGGGGGAATGGGGGGCTTTGCGGCATTTTCTCCAAATCGCCAGGCGACTCGGGTTCTGATTTGGGGAATCGCTGTTAAAACTGTAATATCCGGACCCGGGTTCGCTCGAAGGCGTTCCTGATTCCTTTCACCTCTTCCTTTCAATCGCTGTGTCCACGCATGAAGTTTTGTCTCGTCGATCGCATAACAAGTCTGACTCGCGGCGAAAGCATTCAGGCGCTCAAGCACGTATCCCTTGCAGAAGAGTATCTCCAGGATCATTTCCCGGGCTTCGCAGTGTTGCCTGGGGTGCTCATGGTGGAATGCATGGTGCAGACGTGCGCATGGCTTTCGCGCGTCACTGACGATTTTCGCTACAGCACCATTCTGCTTCAGCAGGCTCGTGCCGTGCGGTTCAATGGCTTTGTGAAGCCGGGTGAGACGCTGGTGATAACCGCAAGTTTCCGCGGGGGTTCTGCGCAGCAGCCTGAGTTTCAGGTGGCTGGTACCGTCGATGGGCGGTCCGCCGTCAGCGCCCGACTGACTTTGTCACTCCAGAATCTTGCCGACCTGAATCCCGGCCTGCGGGAAAACGACGAGCGACTCACAGTGTCGCTCCGCGATCTGCTGGTGCAGGTCGATGGAACAGGTCAGTTCACCGGCCGGCACGTGGCCTCCCGCTGATCTCTGCATACCCCGTCCCATATTTCTCGAAAGTTTTTCCAAATGACAGTCAAAGGTCGCATTGCTCTGGTCACGGGTGGCAGCCGAGGCATCGGCCGTGCCATCGTGGAATCGCTCGCCCGAAATGGTGCCAAAGTTGCCTTCGTTTACAATTCCAACGCGACTGCTGCAGAAGCCGTTTCCGCTGCCCTGGCCGCTGAAGGCTGCGAAGTCTGGGCGATTCAGGCCGATGTGCGTTCGAGGCAGGCGGCGGATCAGGTTGTTGCCGCCGTTGTGGAAAAATGGGGGCGACTCGATATTCTCGTCAACAATGCTGGCATTATCCGCGACGGGCTGCTGGCGACCATGACATCTGAACAGTGGCAGGACGTGATCGATACCAACCTGACAAGCGTATTCAACTTCTGCCAGGCCGTCACACGCCAGATGATGGGGCAGCGGTACGGTCGCATCATCAACATGAGCAGCGTAGCGGCCGACACAAGTAATCCCGGGCAGGCCAATTACGCAGCCAGCAAAGGCGGCGTTGAAGGATTCACTCGCTGCATCGCCACGGAGCTGGCCCGCCGGGGAATTACGGCAAACGCCGTCGCCCCAGGCTTTATCGAAACGGACATGACCGTTGCGGTTGTGAACGCAGCAGGCGACGAAATCAAAAAGAAAATTCCCGTCCGGCGGCTTGGCCAGCCGGCTGATATTTCTTCTGCCGTCCTCTTCTTCGCCTCCGACGAAGCATCCTACGTTACCGGCCAGATCCTCAAAGTTGATGGTGGTCTGACTCTTGGGGGAATGTAGGTGTGATGCGGCCTGACTGTCCCGAATCCACCAAAAAACAGATCCAAACCGGCCACGCTGCCCGGTTGGCCTGGAAGTTCTTTCGTTTTCCAGCAACAATACTCGCAAATGCATGTTTGTCGCAGCCGGGGGATGGCCGTGACAAACCTGCAGCGGCGTGTGTCATCGGTGACATCGTTCATCAGTGATTCACATATCTGGGTGCTGTTTTCGGGAATGCCGTCATCCCGAAACAGTCCGCACAAAATTTTGGCGGCCACAGTCGGAGTTCTTCAACAACGCCGGCTCAGGAGATAATGGTCCATGCCTTCCTCTGATGAAATCTTCGAAAAAGTTCAGGAAACACTCGTTGATGCCCTCGGCGTTAACGACGACGAAGTCACTCCCGCTGCCACGCTCATGGGCGATCTCGGAGCCGAGTCGATCGACTTCCTCGACATCGTCTTTCGCCTCGAAAAATGCTTCGACATCAAAATCCCCCGCGGTGAACTCTTCCCCGAAAACCTCGCCTCTGCCGATTCCGGTTTCGTTGTGGCCGGGAAAGTCACCCCCGAGGGTCTCGAAGAACTCCGCCGACGGATGCCTCACGCCGACATCGACTCCTTTGCAGACGACCCAACCGTTTCCCGAATTTGGGACCTGTTTACCGTGGGGATGATCTGCCGCTTTATTGAAGCGCGAGTAAAATGATGGCTGCCTGATGCGTGCCCGGCCTCCCGCTGCGCAACCTCAGGTCCCCCCCCCCTACTCTTGCCAGATGGCCTTCCATGCGCTGGTACTGGATCGATCGGTTCATCGAATTCGAATCGGGAAAGCTCGCCCGCGCCGTGAAAAACGTGTCGCTGGCCGAAGAGCACCTGCACGACCATTTCCCCGGTTTCCCCGTCATGCCAGGGTCGCTCATGATCGAAGGCATGGCGCAGACTGGGGGAATTCTGCTGGGCGAACACTTCAAATTCGCCTACAATGTGATTCTTGCCAAAGTTCCCAAAGTGACGTTCCACAGCTGGGCCTGCCCCGGTGATCAAATCATCTACACAGCTCGACTGATGGATGCCCGCGAAGAAGGTGGCTCGGCCACTGTGGAAGCCACTGTCGGGGATCGCGCCGTCGCATCCGCAGAAATCGTCTTCGCCCATCTGAAAAGTGATGATCCGCAGTTCAGTCGGATCGATCAGAAAAACTTCGTGTTCCGCATGAACCTGCTGGATATCCTGACCGTCGGCAAAGCCGGGGATGGACGCCAGCCTGGTTCGAACGGGCCCGACTCAGGGCAGCGGGAGTAACCTATGGAAAAACGTCGGGTTGTGGTAACCGGAATCGGTGCAGTGACACCCATCGGCAACACTGCCATGGAAATGTGGCAGTCTCAGCTGAGGTGTGCCAATGGGGTCGGTCCCATCACGCATTTTGATGCCACCGGCTTTCCCACTCAATTCGCAGCCGAAGTTCGTAACTACGACTTCGATGCTCAGGTGGAAAACCCGGCTGCGTTCGCTGATGCTGGACGCAATGTGCGATTCGCCATCGGTGCCGCCAGGCAGGCCGTTGAAGATTCCGGCATCCATGCCGACCCCAGCTTCAGCCCGGCACGGTTCGGCGTCTATCTCGGGGCCGGTGAAGGACAACAGAACTTCCTGCAGTTCATGTCGCTGGTATCCGAAGCATCCCGAGGCGGCAGTGTCGATCTCAGGCACTTCACTCAGTGCTTTATCGACCGCATGAATCCTCGGTTCGAACTCGAGCTCGAACCCAACATGCCCGCTGCCCACCTCTCCGCCATCTTCAATGCTCAGGGGCCCAACCTCAATTGCCTCACAGCCTGCGCCGCATCCAGCCAGGCGATCGGTGAAGCCACAGAAATCATCCGTCGCGGCGAAGCGGATATCATGCTCTCCGGCGGCGCCCACTCCATGATCCACCCCTTCGGCGTCACAGGCTTCAACCTCCTCACCGCCCTGTCCGAACGCAACGACTCCCCGCTCACCGCCTCGCGTCCCTTCGACCTCAATCGCGATGGCTTCGTGCTCGGTGAAGGCGCCGGAATGCTCATCCTCGAAGAACTCACCCACGCCAAAGCCCGTGGTGCCAAAATCTACGGCGAAGTCCGGGGTTACGGATCCACCGCAGATGCCTATCGAATTACAGATATTCATCCTGAGGGACGCGGAGCGATCGCCTGCATCCGCATGGCACTCGAAGATGCTCAAATCAACCCCGATCAAGTCGGCTACGTCAATGCCCACGGCACCAGCACCAAAGTCAACGACCAGATCGAAACCATGGCCGTCAAGGGAGGCCTCGGTGAACATGCCTGGAACACCCCGGTCTCCAGCATCAAAAGTATGATGGGACACCTCATCGCCGCCGCCGGCGCTGTCGAAGCCATCACCTGCCTGCTCGCAATCCGCGATGGTGTACTCCCCCCAACCATCAACTACGAAACTCCCGATCCCGACTGCGATCTCGATTACATCCCGAATCAACCACGGGAAAAACGCATCAAAGCAGCACTCTCCAACAGTTTTGGCTTTGGCGGCCAGAATGTAGCGATCATATTGTCACAGTTCGAAGGGTAATTCCGCCGCCATCCTGCGATGGATCTCCCTCCACGCTCCCCCACATTTGGGGGTTGCTCCCATTCCCTGGATGGATTCGTACTGCTGCAGAACCCCTTGGAGATTGCTCCAGTGGCATTCGCCGTCCTTGTCGCCCTCCTGCTCGCCGCTTTCGTCACCGACGCGGTTGTAGTCAGACGCCTTCTGGTCCCCAGAATCTGTGATCACTTCGAAAAGGCGCCTGCCTTCAATGTGATCCCCGCAGAACCTGTCCCCACGGCTGTCCCAATCACTTTTCGGGCGTCCGATGGCCTGACACTGCATGGTTCGCTCATCAATTCCGAACTCCCGGATCCCGTCGGACTTGTGCTGTTTCTTCCCGAGCACCGAGGGAATCACTGGACAGCACCCCGCTATTGCCAGTCCCTGATCGATGCGGGCTATGTTGTTATGTCGTTTGACTTTCGCAATCAGGGCGAGAGTGATTCGCTTGATGGGTATTCTCCCAGTCACTGGATGACCGAATTCGAAATGCAGGACGTGGCTGCGGCCATGGAATTCATCGAAGCCCACCCGGTCCTCAGCACGCTCCCAATCCTCACCTTTGGTGTCAGCCGCGGCGGTGTGGCTGCGTTGCTGGCGGCCTGCCGCTATCACCGTATCCGCGGCGTCATTGCCGACAGCGCCTTCGGCACCATCACCACTCTTCGATTCTTCGCAGATCGATTTGCCGGCCTGTTTGTCCCGAAATCGCTGTTCAGATTCTTCCCTGAATGGCATATTTCTCGCACATTGCGTCGCGTGATGGCACTCAGCGAACGCCGACGCGGCTGTCGGTACGTGCATCTTGAAGACGAAGTGGCCCACCTCGAAGCCCGCTCCGTCCTGCTGATCTCCGGCTCCGCGGATTCCTACATCTCCACCGAAGTCGCCCGTCGCCTGCAACATCTCGCCGGCAGCGGCACGCAGCTCTGGATCGCTCGTGGTGCGGGTCACAACAGTGCCCGCGTCCGGCTGACCGACGAATATGACCGCCGCGTCAATGTCCATGCCGCTCGTTGTCTCCAGTCCCAGTCCGCCACTCCTGTCGATCAGCTGACGGCCGAAGCCGAAACAGCTTCGCGACCGGTCGCTCGCACCGCCTGAAAACTGACCCGGCTCCAGTGATCCCACTTCGCGACAATATTCCCTCCCGCCGACTGCCGATCATCAACTACCTGCTGATCGCTGCCTCCTGCTTCGTATTCTTCCTGCAGACCGGCGATTCTGCAGACAGTCTGATCTTCCGCTTCTCCCTGATTCCAGCTCGTCTGCAGCAGCCTGATCGGCCCCTTGTCATCGAGAATCGGCGGGCCGTTGAAACACCCCTCGGCATCAGGGAACTCCGTACGCCCATCGAAATTCCTCAGACCCCGTTCCCCGTCTGGACCACGCTGTGCAGCTGCATCTTCCTGCACGGGAGCCTCCTGCATCTGGCTGGAAATCTCTGGTTCCTCTGGATTTTCGGGGACAACGTCGAGGATCGTCTGGGGCACCTGCCCTATCTGTTCTTCTACCTCGCCTGCGGGACGTTTGCCAGTTTCTGCCACTACGCAGCAGACCCCAGTTCAGTCGTGCCCACGATTGGCGCCAGTGGTGCCGTGGCGGCCGTGATGGGCGCCTACCTGCTTTTGTATCCGCACGCCAATGTCATTTCGCTGGTGCCGATTCTCTTCTTCCTGCAGCTCATTGTGATCCCTGCCCCCGTATTCCTTGGAATCTGGTTCCTGATCCAGCTCTTCCAGGGCTCGTTTGCTGCCGGTGGCGGCCAGGCAGGTGGCGTCGCCTGGTGGGCGCACATCGGAGGCTTCCTTGCTGGCATGTTCAGCACCTTCCTGCTCCGCAAATCAGGCCGCACCACCACCCGCGTGACATCGCTCCGCCCCGGTACCGATCGCCGCTTTCGCCGCCTGCAAAGTCCGTGGGACTAGCTAACAACCCCACCAGATCAACCACAGAAATGCCGCAACGCCGGCATAGTCGTTGGATCCGCTCTTAGTGAAGTTGTGTACTGGATAGACGGCTGTTGGCATCGCGGTGTTGGTATTGCTTCGAGGAGCGGTTGCGTGCGAGGATATCGCGATATTGACCTGTTCCTGGATGAGACTCAGGAGTGAGTGTGATCTTCCGTCGGTATATTGACATCAGTGTGATTGGTGTCCATACTGTTACTCATCATAAAATCACTACTCCTGCTGCAGTCGCTCGTCCCATCGCCCCTTGAGAATCCGACATGTCTGAAAAGCTCCGCATGTCCTGCCGCTACTGCGCCGCCACCCTCAGGATTGCCCCGGCACATCTTGGCCGAACGGCGCCCTGCCCTGCGTGTGGGGTGTCGACGGTGATTGAAAACCCTGCAGGCGACACGGCCCGTGGATCTGCCAGACTGGTGTCCTGTCTGATCACTGAGCAGGTACGGTGAGAGCGAGACTGGAATCTTGCGCAGCGATTTGAATTGTTCATCAAACACAATCGAAATGCACGTCTCATGCCCACCACACCACCCTCCGCTCAGGACCCTGTTCGCTGGAAGATTTCCACTGGAGTTCGGCATGGCGGGCCGTTCGGTCGGGAGCGGTTGCGGGGTTTGGTGGATGCGGGGCGGGTGTCGCCTTCGGCGTTTGTTCGTGACGTGGACGACCTGAGTGACTGGACTGAGGTGCAGACACTGGAGTGGCTGGTGGCTGAACCGGAGCTGCCGCATGTGCGGTGGTGTCCTGAATGTGATTCACGCGTGCTGCTGGCGATCGAGGACGTCAAAAAAACGCGGCGGTGTCCCAGCTGTCGAGCTCCTGTGAGTTTCGTGGACTACCTGCATGAAAGCGACGATGCGGATCTGTCACCACTGCCCCCAGACCCTTGGGGGAAATTTCAGTTTCTGGCCGTCGCGGCAGCAGTGCTGGCGTTTGGCGGCGGTGCGTTTGCCATTTTTTCGCTGCTCTGGAACCCGGTCCTCAGCGTGCTTCTGGCATTTCTCTTTCTGGTCGCCGGTGGCGTGCTCTTCAGCGTGACATTTCGCCACCGCGAAAGTCTCAGCCGGTTCCTCACGCGGCAGCGAAACCTGGAACAGTTGCTCAACGATCGCACCAGCCTGCTGCTGGACCGCACTCGACAGTTGCGTGGTTTGCAGCGTGGGTTGACGGACATTCGCACGCGACTGGAGTCGGACATCGAGCGTGAGTTTGAGGATCAGCGGCGGGTGCTGGAACGGCAGCTTGCATCAGCTGCCGATTCTGTCCATGCAGTGCATCGAATGGCGGAGCGTTTTCTGGATGAAACGCGGAAGTGGTGGGTATCCAAACTGCGGTCTGACAACTATCCGGCGACGAAGGATCGGCTGCAGAAGGCCATTGAATTTTGCCGCCGCAACGGCTATGCCGTGCCTTCAAAGCTGGAACGGGAAATCCTGAAGCAGCTTCAGGCCGACTATGAAGAGGTGCTCCGCCGGGAGGCGGAGAAGGAGCAGCAACAGAAAATCAGGGAGCAGATTCGCGAAGAGGCGCGGGTGGCAAGGGACTACAAGCGGGAACTGGAACGCGTGGAGCGTGAGCGGCAGGTGATTGAACAGGCGATTGCTGCAGCGATGAAGAAAGCTGGGGCGGAGCATTCCGCAGAGATTGATGCGCTGCGAAGGAAGCTGGCAGAGGCCGAAGAACGCGGTCGCCGGACTCAGGCGCAGGCTGAACTCACCAAAGCTGGCCATGTCTATGTGATTTCAAACCTTGGGGCTTTTGGAGAGCACGTCTACAAGGTGGGCATGACACGACGACTGATTCCGGCAGATCGAGTCCGGGAGCTGGGTGATGCTTCGGTTCCATTCCCTTTTGATGTGCACATGATGATTGCTTCCGATAACGCTCCAGCGCTTGAAACCAACCTGCACCGAGCCCTGCATCGCTATCGTGTAAATAAAGTGAATTTCCGCAAGGAGTTTTTTCGCGTGGGTCTGGATTCCATCCGGGAGATTGTCGAGGCCAATCACGGGGTTGTTGAATTTCAGGCGGCTGCGGAGGCCAGCGAGTACCGGCAGACGCTGGAGATTTCAGACACTGACTTCGAGTACCTTGCGCAGGCCAACGCAGCCGCTGATTTGGATGATCCGCTTGAGGACGAAGATTTGGACGGGGGCGATGGGGAGGGGTTTTGAGGTGCTCAACAGGTTTGCTGCCTGCGAGGCGCGCTGAATGCGTCCGGACCAGCGACGATTTCAATCATGAATCAGTTGTTTTGGGGGTGGGTTCCAGATCACAGGCTCGGTCGCGCATCTGTGCAATCTGCGTGATCTGTGGTTAAAACAAGCGATTCGGATTTGGACCACAGATTTCACAGATTCCACAGATGATGGGAGCTTTTCAGTCCCGTGTCTGTGTGAGTCTCTGCGGCTGTCACCGTGCACCGAGCGATCAGTTTTGGGGGATCAGTTTGGGAGCAGGTTTGTTGCTGGCAACCGTCCTCGACAGCGATGCCCGCATTGCGGGCTCTGGAGAGTATGAACCTGGTGTTCCGTGACAATCGGCTTAACGGGTGGGATGTCCGTGACCTGATGGCGTCTGGGCTGCGGGTCTTTACCGCTGAGTTGTGCACTGCAGTTGCTGTCAGTCTCTGGACGATGATGCACCCGTACGGATCTCGCCCGCATCGATTTCAATCCGCGGATCCTGCTTTGCGGAAAACTTAGCGCCAACGACGCCCGGTAAGAGGTCAAAGGTGCTATGCACCCAAGAGCGACATGCGGCTAGCGGATGGGCGGGAGACCCCGGCTGTGTTTTGCACCGCAGGTGTGCGCGCTGGTGAGTGCGTTGGTTGGGGCGTTTGCAGTGGTGTTTTGCCCACAGGCTGCCGCCCAATGGTCTTGAAGTTCTCTCCATCCGGGCAAAAATCGCCCTCAATCCCCCCTCTCCCCTTCGAGATCGTGCAGCTTTCAACGCCTTGCGGGGCTGGGGTTTGAGCAAAAAAATGACCTTCATGTTTCCTGTGAATTCGCACAGAATGTGCGTGGGAAAACACCCACACAAAAACATGGAGGTCG